>Ga0172375_10003362_pt1 | contig 24310 bp, 20 predicted proteins | sample LakKiv1m_FD_114537 | JGI IMG/M metagenome (GOLD analysis project Ga0172375, IMG submission 114537) | Freshwater microbial communities from Kabuno Bay, South-Kivu, Congo - kab_092012_11.1m | ecosystem: Environmental > Aquatic > Freshwater > Lake | place: Democratic Republic of the Congo... | reverse complement strand
ACTATAAAATAAAGGTAGAGATACTGACTTGATAAAACATGTTGCTTTACGGTTTTTTGATATTTTCGGCTATTTGCACCTGCAAGCAGCATGCAGAAATTCCGCCTGATGTTTGCTGAACCGAGTCGGACATACTTATGAAACGTCTTTACCCATGGTGGTATTCCGACTGGGGTCGCATCAGATATCCACCACGTCAGGATACAGGGAATATTATCGAAATATAGGAGGAAGGTCAATGAAGAAAGGATTATTGTTCGGCTTGCTGTTGCTGACATCGCTTTTGGGAGGATGCAACGGTACCGAAACAACCGGATGCGGAACCGGATACCATCTGGAAGACGACCAATGTGTGCCTGTCGAAACCAGCACATGCGGCATCGGCTATCATCTGGATGGAGATCAGTGTGTTCCGGATATTACGACAGAAGCAGGGTGTTCAGATAACGAGTTGGAAGTGGGTGATGAATGCATCCTTCTCACTTCCGACCAGTGGCGACTATACAATGCCCTCGCCGACAGTATTGAGCTGACAAATCTGACCATGCTCATCGATATTGTGGAAGGCGATATGACGGCATACGCGACGTTGAAACTGGATGGGACTTCGACGATGTATGAGGACGCCAACGAAACCGTCACGGTTGTTCAGGCCGACGAAACATGCACCGTTTACGTCGAGGAGTTCGGCTCGATCGAAGCCTCTGTGGCGACATGCCCTGATCAACCATATTTATTCTTCCGTGATTTCACCTATGACATGTTTACATCTGAAGATACAGTATTTTATCTCAACGAGTCGGACTTTTCGCTTCTCGATGCCTTTGTCGGAGCGTTTGAAACCGCCGTCATCGATGAATTTATCCTTCAGGCAGACGACGACCAAATAACCCAAATGGAACTTTTGATGACAGCGGACGGAGAACCGGTCCAAATCCTGTTTGAAATCACCGATGTCAATCAGACCGTCATTGACATTCCGGTTATGGAGTAGGTGACCACAATGAAAAAAATCATTCTTGGATTATTGCTCTTTGTCGGAACATTCCTGTTTATCCCGGCAATTCACGTCCACGCCGAATTTCTCTTTGATTGGGAAACCAGGGAAACCGAGTTCTACGAAGGCGTCAGACACACGGAAATGATCGGAACGATCCAGTACAACGGCGTCCGGACACAGCAAAAAATCAACTATCTTGGCGGGAACTTGCTTACCAAAAACGACTTGCACATAGTCACAGGCGACAATTTTCGCGACTTCGGCTGGGGCAAGGGGACGATATTGAACATGATCGACAGGATCAATGAGGAAGATTCGAACTACACTGTCATCGGCGGTGTCAACGGCGACTTCTACAATACGTCTGTCGGTTATCCGATCGAAGCTTATGTGAACAACTTCGAAGTCATATCCATGGGACTCGGTAGCAACAGGACCGTGATCGGGTTCAAGGACAATGGTGAAGTTGTCTTCGGAAGACCCGAGTGGCAAGGATACGAACTGATCGTCTACGATGAGGACGGCAACATCAAAAACAGTCTACAAATCGCCGGCATCAATCGCATGCCGGTGGACAACAACGAACTTACCGCTTACTTTGAAACCTTCCAGGGCATTATTCCTGCGGATGCGCACAAACTGGTCATCATTGCGACAAACATCAAGATCGATGACAACGAAAAAACCTTTTTCGGAAAGGGACATCTCAGTTTCGAAACCGATGATGCATATGAAATGGCTCTCCAGCGGATCGTCATTGTCGGAGGAAACCTCAATGACGATGGCTTCATCGATTCCACCGACACCCTCGTCGTCCAGCAGCGCATGGGCGGAGATTTCGAGGGCGTAAGGTATGCGATCGGTTGCTGGGAGACGCTTGTCACCGATGGAGTTGCGGCTGATTCGTTCCCGTCGGATCATTCCATCTATCGCCATCCGCGGACGGCGATCGGCGTCAAGGAAGACGGGACCGTCTTCTTCGTGACCGTCGACGGCCGTGACTATATCAACGATTTCCTCGGCGTCACCAACTTCGAACTTGCCGAGATCATGGTGTATTTCGGTGCCGTCGAAGCCTACAATCTGGATGGCGGCGGCAGCACGACGATGAGTTGGTATAACGAACAGACAGGAACATATGACATTCTGAATACGCCTTCGGATGGAATTGTGCGCTCGGTGTCCGATGGCGTCTTCTTCGTCATCGGTACTCCCGAACCCGCTCCGGTTCGTCTGCCATATCCGGATACGAGAGCGATTCTTTCCGTTCCGGATAATCTTCGCATCACCCCCGATGGGCTGATCACCTTCAATGCTGTCGATCATGCCTCGGGATACGAATTATCCCTGGACGAAGAGATCATAGCCATTACCGATCCCTGGTTCCAGGCAACCATCGAACCCGGACTTCATACTCTGAAAATCAGTGCGGAGGGTGATTATACCGACTACAAGGATTCCGTCGCATCGGCAGAGATACAGTACACCATCTTTCCGAGGCGGACCAAGACGATCCTCGACCTATTCAATCCGACCGGATGAAAACGGAGGAGAGGCAGCTTGTTGGCTGCCTCTTTTTTTCATAAGGACAGATTCTCATGCTTCGTTTATATTTAATTTTCAAAAAGGATTCGTATTGCCGGGGGTATTTTTTTCGGACTGAGAGGGAATTTTATAAAGAAACAGTGACAACCATGTTTTCATGACATATAATTGATGTAACTGCATATAATAGACAAAGGAGTATCGCGACCGTGACTAAAAGAACTCTACGAAGCAAGCTAGCATTCGCTTCAGCCGATATATTCGGAGGCGGATCCTTCAATATCATCAACTTTCTATTTCCTGGTTTTCTTGCTTTGACAGTTTGTATCAATCCGTTCTGGATCAGTTTCATCATGTTGGTGGCAAGAGGTTGGGATGCCATCACCGATCCGGTGATGGGTTATATCTCCGATCATACGAAATCCCGTTTCGGAAAACGGCGGATCTATCTGATCATTTCCGCGCCCCTGGTGCTTGTCGGAATGTTTTTCCTGTTCTTTCCCTATTCATTCACCAGTGAATTTCTGAGAGTCGTCGCTGTTTTGCTTTCTTATCTTGTCTTCACCACCATCCAGACCAGCATCATGATTCCTTACTATTCACTTTCGAGCGAGATTTCGAGCGATTATCAGGAACGGGCCTCCTTCAACTCGTATCGGCTTGGATTCTCGATCTTTTCCTCGATCATCTGCGTCGCGGTTCCGGGGATCATCGTTGACGCGTTTTCCGGTTCCGGAACGGGATACCAGGTTATGAGTCTGATTTTCGGGACCCTCTTCGGCCTGGCGGTCCTTTTCACCGGCTTGTTCGTAAGAGAAGAGATCAGGACCCCGATCGTCAAGTCGGGGTTTTCGATCAAGGAACTGACGAAACCATTGTCACTAAGACCATTTAGGCAGTATCTAGGCATGTTTTTGGTCTTGCAGATGTCGATGGCGATCATGTCGGGACTGTTTTTCTTCTATGTCGATTTCTACATCACGAAAGACCTCACCTTCAGCGGTGAAACGACTATGGTGGGAGACATCGCCGCGGCGATCATGTTCTCGATGCAAATCGTCGCTTTGCCGATTTATATCAAGATGATCGGTACCAAAGGTAAAACCTTTGCCTATCGTTTCGGTGCGTTTCTATGGATTGCGGCCGGCATCATCTTGTTCATCATTCCCGCAAACATCAATCCGGTCTATATATATGTGCTTGGAGCCATAATGGGCTTTGGCATCAGCGGCCCGGGCCTGGTCCCGCACACGATGTATGGCGATGTTGTCGATGCCGGACAGATCAAATTCACGGACAGACTTGACGGTCAAATGTCGGGATTCACCAATTTCATCAACAAGGTCGCCCAGGCTCTAGGTATCGCCCTCGTGATGTTCATCATCGGACTTGCGCATTTCCAATCCCAGGATCCGTCCGAACCACCGCTCACCTGGCAACCTGATTCGGCGTTGCTGGCCATTCGTATCATCATGGCCGCCACGCCGCTGATTTTGATGGGGATCGGCATTCTGATCTCCTATAGATATAAGATCGATGCCAAAAAGCAAAAAGAGATCGTCGAGGCAATCCGATCCGAATCTGTCGATCGGAAAACTTTGCTCGAGAGTTTATAGACCATGAAACGGCCGAATCTGTTTCTATATGTCGTGCTGGGATTCCTGCTCAAAGCATATGCGTGTTTGTTCAAACGCCAAAAGATTAACCGTTCATCCAAAATCACGGCGCCGGCGATTGTGCTCTCCAACCACACCTCGTTTCATGATTTCGTCTATACCACGACGGCGCTTTATCCCCGCCGTGTGACCTATTTGGCCGCCGACAAGATGTTTTACGATCCGTTGCTGGGGTTTTTTCTGCGCCTGGCCAGGGCGATCCCCAAGTGCCTGTTCCAGAATGACATGGTGGCGACGAAGAAGGCTTTGAAGATCCTGCAGCAGAAAGGCATCTTGGGTATTTTCCCGGAAGGCCAGATCTCTCCGATCGGAGTGACCATGGATTATAATTTCGCGATCGCGAAACTGGTGAAAAAGGCCAAGGTGCCCGTATATGTCGTAAGACATAAGAACGCCTATCTTGTCAATCCGCCCTGGACGAAGAAATCCTTCCGCGGTCATGTATATACCGATATCGAACTGATAGCTTCCCGGGAAACCATAAGTCAATTATCCGAGCAGGAACTTAACCATCTGATTTCCGAAAAGCTCGCCTTCAACACGCATGCATACAATGAAGTGAAACGAATGAAAGTGCATTTGAACGCCATAGCCAATCTGGAAAGCGTGATCTATCGCTGTCCGAATTGCGGGCTCGAGCATCTCCAAGCCGACAAATATTCCCTGGTCTGTCCCGATTGCCAGGCCCGGTTCGAATATGACGCCTATGGCAGATTGGGCGGTTACCGGATCGACCGACTCTATCATCAGCAGGAAGAGACGATCCGGCAGGCATTTGAGTCCGACCCGAATTTCACCCTGTCCGAAGATGTCCGTTTGGAGACTTATCGGGGCAACCGCGTGCAGGAAGTCGGTGGCGGCCGGTTGGAAATCACCCGGCGGGGATATCGTTTCGAAGGACTGGTCGACAATCAACGGGCCATCTATGAATTCAATCCGAAAAACATCCCGACTTTACCCTCCGATTTGGGCATCAACGTCCAAATCTATCAGAACCATGTTCTTTACCAGTTCGTATTTTCCGATAACCATCTACCGACCAAGTTCGTGATCGCCAGCGAATACCTGTATCGTCAGGCGAATCTGACTTTGCCGAGAATTTGATCGACTAACATTCAATTCTGATACATTCTGTAGATAATTGATCATGGGGTGCGTATGAAAAGGCATGCCTTTTTGCTTGTTTCCCGCAATGAAAAAAATGTGAAACCAGATTCATCACTGGAAACATATTCTTTTTGGCAATTTCATTATTTTTTATGTTTGGGTACAAAGTATTCAATCCTGGATGGCTTTTTGAATAGCTTCTTCAAATACCATACCAATCCACATATCGGGTTGTTCTCTTTTGCACACCAAAAGCATGTGATTCCCCACTTTTTCTTTGGCAAAGAACAAGACGCGATAATCTTTATGGACAATTTTACAAATATCTAGAAAAATCGTATTCAAAATAGTTGCGTTTATTGAAAAATAGTGTATTATAAATGAGACGTTATATAATTGTGAAATGATATTAAGATAACTTTGTTACCTCGATACATATGAATCAATTTGTAAAAAGTCAAAAGAATAGGAGGTAACAGACATGAATGGCAAAGTAAAATGGTTCAATGCCGAAAAAGGTTATGGATTCATCACTGCAGAAAATGGTAAAGATGTGTTCGCACATTTCTCCCAGATCAAGAAAGATGGATACAAGAGCCTGCAAGAAGGCGAAGCCGTTAGTTTCGACATCACTGAAGGACCGAAAGGTCCTCAGGCTTCTAACATCGTCAGCCGCTAATCGACACAACTAAAAGCCGTAGAAATACGGCTTTTTTTGTTGGTTCCGAGATATTTCTTCCCGGTAAAGAATACGAAAAGACCATCCATGTGGTATAATGGGAAAAGTCAACCATCCGAAATTGCGTGAGGTCTTGCCCCCAATGCCCAAAGCGATCATCTATTATTTTTCCGGGACCGGAAACACCAGGATCATAGCCGAAATGATTTTGAATGAACTTAACAGGCTAAATGTCACTACCGACCTGTATGACATCAGGTCACCTTTTAGCGGCATACCTGATCCCAGCGACTTTGATTATGTCGGTTTCGGTTATCCCGTCCACGCTTTCAACACTCCGGAGTTCGTGCTCAAGTTCATCGACAGATTGCCGGATGCTCCCAAAACTCCGACATTCATCTTCAAGACCTCGGGTGAGCCGTTCCGGTTCAACAACGCATCCAGTTGGCCTCTCATCAGGAAACTTCGGAAAAAAGGATTCGTCCCCCTGACCGACGAACATCTGTTGATGCCATACAATATCATGTTCCGCTATCCTGAAGCGATTGCGAAGCACATGTACGCCCATAACATCAAATTGGCGACAGTGATAGCCAGAAAAGTCATTTCGGGTAAGAACTGCCTGCCAAGATATCATTTTCCGACCATCATCCTCATGTATCTGGCACGGCTTCAGTGGTTGGGGGCGAAGATCAACGGCCCCCTGATCCACGTGCAGAAACAACTGTGCACGGCATGCGGCCTATGCATAAGAAACTGCCCGGGCGAGAACATCGGTATCAAGAAAGGCTATCCCAAATTCGACCACAGATGCACCATGTGCATGAGTTGTGCCACGGTGTGCCCCGTCGATGCTGTAAGGCCGGGATTCCTCAACAACTGGCGGATTAATGGTGGATATGATTTCCAAGGATTCAACGCCGATGATTCCCTACCCAGCGTCGCGATCAATGAGGAAACAAAAGGATATTTCAGACTGTTTCGATCCTATTATGACAAGTCCAATGCGATGATGAAACGATGGCTTGAAGAGAATCAAGCTCCATGAGCCGGGACCACCCCTGATAATCGACAAGCAATTTCTGGTCGTGATGCCGGCGGATAAAGGGTTGTTTTTTCCAAGCTGATATGATAAGATTAAAAACGAAGTTTTCTTTTCTTTTCGAAAACAATATTACTTTACGAGGTTCAATATGGGTACTTGGCTTGACAGAACACATCTGATATACATTGTTGTTTCTTTATTGGTTACCATCGTCATCCTCTTGGCTGCGAAACGCCTTCTGCATAAGGACATGGCCAAAGCGAGATTCCTCAAAGTGTTTGCGTTGTTGACCTTTTTCCTCCACATCAGCATCCTTTGGGTTGATTTTCTCGCCAATGGCTCGGCAACCGTCGCGGACAATATCCTCTTTCCCAAATACTTCTGCAATCTGTCCATGTATATGCTGATGGTGACCGCCTTCTGGGAAAACCGGTCCTCCAAAGCCTATCGTTTCGTTGCCGTCCTTACGGCCTATGGCGGATTTTTCGGGGCGATGATATCCCTCCTCTATCCGGAGTACTACTTTGGCCAATCGATCACGAACTGGCAGGTGCTGAAAAGCATGCTGAGTCACAGCACGATGCTGATCGGTTCCATATGGTTGATTCTGGGCGGTTTTTTCCCGGTCCGCAGGACCAACGCCGTCGCCTACTTTGCCGGATTGCTCATGTACGGCGGTATCGGAGTCGGACTCAATTGGCTGTTTGCCGCGAACGGGCTTTATGATCCGAACGCGATGTACTTGTCCGAACCGCCGCTACCTGGAGCCCCGTTCCTGAACGCTTTTGTCATCGCCGGAATGATGACCATCGTCGTGTTCTGCTTCGGATGGCTGTGGGAAAAAGTGGCCTATGGCAGGGAAACCGGACACGCCTCGGGGAAAGCCGCGAATTCATCTATCCAATGACACCTCCGGGTGTCATTTGCTTTTTTTAGTGCGAAGATGAATGTGCCTGTCACCAAAAGGCAGTATGTTATCAGAATATGACCGCCAAAAAAAGCCCTGCACGGGTTTTTTTTGCGCTTTTGGTATGATAGAATATGAATATCATATCGGGAAATGGGGTAGCTACTGTGCTGAAACTGGAGCGAGTGAGCAAATATTACTATTCCGGGACCAACATCGTTCAAGCCTTGCGACGCATTGACCTGGAAGGCAATCTCGGCGAATTCATCGCGATCACGGGCGAAAGCGGCAGTGGAAAAAGCACGCTTCTGAACGTGATGAGCGGACTGGATACCTATGAAGAGGGGAAAGTCTTTTTCAATGGAAAGGACATTTCCCATTATACCCTTGAGGAACTTGAGCACTATCGAAAGGACTACATCGGTTACGTCTTTCAGGAATACAACATCATCGACAGCTATACTGTCTATCAGAATATCGAATTGGCCTTGACGATCCAGGGTTATTCCAAGGCGCAAAAGCACAATCGGGTCATGAAACTGATCGATCAGGTGGGACTGAGCCATGTCGCCAATCAGCGGGCTAGCAAGCTGAGTGGCGGTGAGATTCAACGAACAGTAATCGCAAGAACATTGGCGAAGGATTATCAGATCCTGGTCTGTGACGAGCCGACAGGCAATCTTAACGAAGAAGCTGCCAAGGGTATTTTCCGAATTCTGAGGGACATCAGCCGTGACAAGTTGGTGATTGTCGTCACCCATGATGTCAGTCTGGTGGATGCATATGCGACGAGAAAGATCCGTCTCTATGACGGAGAGATCGTCGAGGATTCTTTGCTGGCCCAGGCAACGGAAGTGTCGACGAAGGCGGCCGAGCCGAGGCTATCGAACACCAAATTATCCGGTTCGATCGCGATCGGTCTCGGCAATATCGCCACCGCTCCGAAGAAGACACTTTTCACCCTGTTCACAATCATTTTCATGCTTGCGGTCGTGTTTTTCGTCTATACCGCCGGCGTAATCGAAAGAAGTAAAGCCTTCACGGCCGACAATCCGTATTTTTTGAACACCGATCCCAGCCGGATCATCCTGACCAAGGATGACGGATCCATCTTTTCCGATACCGAACTGTCGGCGCTTTCCCTTATCGACAACGTCCGTGGCGTCTTCAACAACGATTCGGTCTTCGACTCGGTCTTCATCACCAGGCGGTACAATACCGAAACCCTTTGGAACGACTTCTACCTGTTCAAGCCGCTTCCGTCCTTGTCTCTGGATGACAGGGACCTGGTTGAAGGCAGGTTTCCCGAAGCCGAGGATGAAGTCGTAGTGGGCAATTTCGGCGTCTACGAGATCGACGATGAGATTCCCGTCGCCAACGACTATCTGCTGATAAAGTCGCAAAGCCTGGATACCAGTCAATTCGTCTTCACTGTCGTCGGAATCGTGGCTGAACCACTTGATCTGAAAGACGATCTCCACTATTTCTATCTGGCGAATTCCGGACTCGAAATGATCGCCCCCACCAGCATCTATGAGAATTCCCAAATCCAGATCAACATCAACGGCACGGAAAAATACGATATGGCAACCGACACCTGGATCACTCCCCAGATGGACGACACGGTCGCCGTCGGCGACCGGACTTATGGAATCTCCTACACCAGCTGGGTGAAAATCGACGATTCCTTGGCCGACGGCGAAATCATGACCTTTGACATGATGTATTTCGATTTCTGTCGAAACTTTGGCTACAAGAAGGAAATCACCGACGACTTCGATGCCGGGTTGTGTGATGTTCCCGATTTCATCGCCAGCCATGTGATCACCTATCGCGCCATCACCACCTATGAAAGCGACAAACCGTTCGAGCCGCTGACCTTCCTTTCCCGCAATGCCACCGACAGCGACCAAACCATGAAACTCTACATGAACAGGTCAACCTACCTCCACTTTTTCGGAGAGGAAAGCTATCAGGTCACCCTGATTGTCAGGGACACGTTCGAAGGCAAGCAAGTCGTCAAGGAACTTGAGGACCTGGGATACAAAGTCTTTTATCCTTCCCAAGTGGTCGCCAACGATGAAGCTGTGGACGTGGTCGTCCGCAACACCGTGATCACCCTGCTTGTTTCGACGATCATCGCGGTGGTCTTCATCGTCGGTTATTTCGTTCTGAGAAAACTCGTCTTCAGCAAGCTCAAGGATTATCTCATCATCCGTTCCCTTGGCACATCGAAGAAAGCCATAAAACGTATCATCCGGGCCGAAATCTTCTTCGTCACCTTCATTGCCGTGGTGTCGATCATGGCTTTCCTCATCATATCCGAATACTATCTCTATGCCATCCCGGAAGTTATCCGTTTCTTCAGATGGCCTGACTATCTGGTTCTGGGGCTGCTTGTCGTCCTGGTCATGGATCTAATGGCCGTCCAGTTCACCCGGAGCATTTTCAAAGCCAGCGTCATTTCGGCTTTGAAGGGGGTGGAAAGATGATCAGGCTTGAACATGTGACCAAATACTTCAACAAGGGCAAAGTCAACGAATTCGCCGTCTGCAAGGACATATCGCTCACCTTTTCCGATACCGGACTCGTCGTGATCCTGGGGCCGAGCGGCAGCGGCAAGACCACGCTTTTGAACGTGATCAGCGGCATGGACAGGTTCGACAGCGGGAGCCTGGTCTTCGATGATGCAACCTTCAGAAAGTACAGCCATCGGAAATGGGACCAGATCCGCAAGCACAAGATCGGCTATGTCTACCAGAGTTATTATCTGATCAAGGAGATGTCCGTCTACAAGAACATCGAACCCGTCCTGCGGATGCAGGGAATCGAAGACGAACCCGCCTTGAGGCAACATGTCGACCGGCTTTTGCTGGCGGTCGGAATGGAAAACTATGCCGACCGGCTTGTGAGACAACTATCCGGCGGACAGCAGCAACGCGTCGCTTTCGCCAGGGCGCTCGCCAACAATCCCCAGGTCATCCTGGCTGATGAACCCACAGGCAACCTGGACGGCAAGACGACGATCGAAGTCATGAACGTCATCAAGGAGATCTCCCGGACGAGATTGGTCATCCTCGTGACCCATGAGCAATCGCTAAGCGACTTCTATGCTGATCGGATCATCACGCTCGAAAGCGGAACGATCATCAGCGATCGACCCAATGACAACAAACAGGGCCTGGACTTCATCCAGGAACATATCATCGATCTGAAAGACTACAGCAAAACCGAGGCCTCGGCCGACAACCTCATCGTATCCAGGTATGTGAACAAGGATCAACAAGAGCCCCTGGATGTGGACTTGATCGAACGCAACCAGACGCTTTATGTCAAAATCAACTCCCGTAATCTGAAACGGATCAAGTACATCGATTCGGACAGCGAAATCGTCGTCAACGACAGTTCGGGAAGAAGCGATGAAGAAAGCAACCCCTTCGTGATGTCGGATATCTATCCCGAACAGAAACCGAAAAAAGACGGCAATGTCTTCGGCTGGCGGGACATCTTCCGCTATGCTTTGAGAAAGATGAATGTCCTTCGTTCCGGCAGCCGGATGTTTTTCCTCGTCCTGATGCTGGTCGGAGCGGTTTTCGCCATCAGCATCGGCCTGGTGGGCGAGATCTATCATGTCGAGGAACCCTACAGCGCCATCAGCCGCAACTATATAACCGTCAACTTTGACAAATCCCAGTATGCCGATGTCCAGGAACTGGAAACCGTTCCCGGCGTCGACGAACTGGTGCTTGTCGGTCAGCCCTTCATGTTCAGTCTCACCACCGAGAAATACTACGAAATCCATTCGAGCATCCAGGTCTTGGCCCAACCTGTCGATATCCTTTTCTTCGATCCGGCGATCCTAATCTATGGTGAACTGCCTTCCGGTTATGAGATCGTGATCGACAAGAGCGTGGCGGACGACATCATCTACAACAACGCCGACCGGGGCATACTTACCTATGACGATGTCCTCAACTGCAAGTTCAAGTTGACGACCAGCGGAACCGATCTCAGTCTGGGGATCGAGTCGTCCCTGAACTATGCGATCAGCGGTATCGCCGACGACAATTCCAAGAGCGTCTGGATGAAGGAGGAGCTGATGTATAGCCTCGTGACTCCCTATCTTGTCGATTACCGGGTCCTCGGGGACAATTTTGCCATCGAATCGGGCGATCTTCCCGATTCGTCAGGCTATATCATGCTCAATGAGAACTTTCCGACCGTCAAGGCCGGCAGCATTCCCTACAACGTCGGTTTCACGACCGGAACTTATTATGTATCCGGAGTCTACAGCTACAAGGTCGACGGCGTGTCCTACGATTTCCAGAAAGCCATGGTCACTTCCCTCGATTTCATCAAGTTCCGTTTCTTCCTCTATGATCTCAGCCGGCAACAACATTTCACTGTACTCGTCTACGCCACCGATGTGGAAACCACGCTCAAGGCCTTGACCGACGCCGGCTATTCGGCAGCGGCCGACCTCTACAAACCTTCCATCGCCCAACAGATCAAGCTCCAGGAAAACCGGAATTTCTATCTGCTCGGCCTGGGCGGGATCCTGATGTCGGCGTTTTGCATCTTCCTCATCATGCGCTCGAGCCTGATTTCCCGCATGTACGAGGTGAGCGTCTTCAGGAGCGTCGGCGTCTCCCGCAAGGAGATAAGGCGTATCTTCCTGGTCGAGATCCTGCTTACGACAGCGATCACGAGCGTGATCGGCTTTCTTGTGACGGTGCTGGTCCTGGATAGGGCGAATGCCTCCCTGGAACAGTTCGCGGTCACCTACTTCACCGGCTGGGCGATCATATTCGGCGTAATCGGGCTCTTCGCCGTCAACATGCTTGTCGGACTGATTCCCATCAATTTGTTGTTGATGAAGACGCCTGCCAGCATCCTGAAACGTACCGACCTCTAGTTTCGACAATCCCATGAAATTGACCATGATTTCCGTATTATAACGGAAGCGAGGTGGCATAATGAAAAAATTCTTCATAATATTCATTCTGGCGGCCCTGTTATCCGGCTGTCAGAAAACCATGGATGACAAATACGATTCCAGAAACAACGTCTATACGCTTGACCTCTATCTGGACACGGAAGATAGTTCTCTCGATGTCACCGGCGAACTAGCATACAAGAACGATGATTTCGCGCTGCAAGACCTTTATCTGATCATCTATCCCAACGCCTCGACACCATCGGAACCAGATTTGAATGTGGAAATGGAATATCTGAAAATCGGCGGAAAGGATGTCGCCTATGAAGTCGCAGGCACGGACGACACCGCCTTCCATGTTGACCTGGAAAGCCCACTGGAAAAAGGCGAGCGGATCCTGATCACCTTCAGCTACAGTTTCCATTACTGGAGTACGGACCGGATCGCCGATTACGGCGATTACTTTCTGACGATGTTCTTCTATCCGTATGTTCCCCTTTACGCTGAGGGGGGCTGGGACATCGAGCCTTATTCCTTCCGGGGTGAGACCTACGCCAACTCCTTGGGCGACTATTATGTGTCCCTGGACGTGCCTGATACCTATCTCGTCGCAACCGGCGGAAAACTGAAGACGGAAACCGCCGCCGATACCAGGAAGATCCTCGAATATGAACTCCTGGATGCGAGGGATTTTTCCTTTTCGGCTTCCGACCGGTATCATGTATATACCCGGACGATCGAAGGCGTCGACTCATCCATCTATTCGACCAGAGAACTGTTCTCTTCAGAGATTGAGGCATCCTTCACCTATCTCGAAGATATATTCCGCGTGATGGATGGCGAGATCGGTCCGTATCCCTATGATCATTTCACTCTCGAATACGGACACTTCTACGGCATGGAAAGCACCGGCGTCATCTATTGTTCGATCGAGATCGCGGAAGGCACTGTCGTCCATGAGGTCGTGCATCAGTGGTTCTATTCCTCGGTCGGCAACGATCAGGCCAACGAAAGTTTTCTTGACGAATCGCTAACCACATATGTGGTGTCTTTCTATTATTATGAAAAGTACGGACTGGACGGATATAACGGTTATCTGGATTATCGGACCAGCCTCAAGCCGGAGTTCGCCGACAGGTATCAGGCGAATCTCGGCGTCACCTTGCTGAGGCAGGTCGATCAGTATGGCGATTATTATGGTTTCTTGATCTACTACCATGGTCCGGCGATGTTCAGGTATTATGTCGACAGGTTCCTGGTCGGAGACATCGACAGGATGCAAGCCATTCTCCAAAAGTATTTTCAGGAATATGACGGCAAGATTGCGACGATCGACGGTTTTCTCGAGCTTTTGGAAGCTGAAAGCGGCGTCGAACTGACCAAGGAGTGGTTCTATCTGCAACTGAACGAATTCCAGGACTTTGCCAACCTGCCCGCTTGATGGAACAAAAAAAGTGATTCCCACTGAATCACTTTTTTTCTGGAAGTAGATTAGTTTTTGCTTTTGTTCATCATTTTGGTGATCATTTTGATCGCCATCTTGGGACTAAGCTTGTAAAGAAAATGCATCATCGATGAATCTTTTCCGGCATAGACCTGGAACTTGTTCTTTTCCATGCCCTCGATGATGATGATCGCGCAAGCAGAAGGCGCCAGCATCTTCATGGCTGGTTTCTCTCCCTCCTTGGGAGCCTCCATGGCCACATCCGAGTTTTTGGCGATGTCCGTGGCGATCGCTCCCGGGAAGACGACGGTCGCATGGACGTTCGTGCCGGCCAATTCCGCATACAGGCCCTCGGTCATCAGTTTCACGGCCGCCTTCGAGGCGCCGTAGATCGACTGTCCGGGGAAGGGGAAGAAGCCGCCCATACTGGAAACGTTAAGTACGTGGCCCTCCGGCCTTGTCAACAGGTGGGGCAGAAAAGCTTTGGTCATGTAAAGCGTTCCGTAAAAATTCACATTCATGACCTGGTTGATTTTCCCAAATTCAAGATCGTTGATGTTGATGAAAGGTTGGATGATACCCGCATTGTTGATCAGGCCGTCGACACCTTTGTATTTGGCGATGATCTCCTTTGCGACCAGGTTGACCTGCTCCTGGTTCGTGATGTCCAAAACATGAACCGACAACTTGTCTTTGTTGTTGGCCAATTTAGCGGTTTCATCGAGTCTTTGCTGGTTGATGTCGATCGCGGCGACTTTAGCGCCTTTGGCGAGCAGAAGGAGAACAAGTTCTCGACCCACGCCACCGCCGGCTCCGGTCACAACGATGGTCTTGCCATTGACTTTCATGCGAATCTTCCTATACATTTTTATTAATTTTGATAACTAAATTATATATTCGTTATTGGATGACGTCAACAAAGATGCTTTATTCTTATGTTTACGTCACATTTAACGGATCCATGCTGGTTTTCAGGAACGAAAGCACACGAATCTCATCAGCAGATATCGCTTCATGGCTTGAAAAATCACGCCATGAATGGTATCATGTTCAATGAAGATAGAATGTGTTTTCCAAATGCATCAGCCTTAAGAACGATAATCAGATAGTATGCATTTATGAGAGGAGAATGAACATGAAAATCGAAAAACGTACGGAAAAGCTTCGGATCGTAAGGGCGATGAACAAGGTTCCAGGTGTCCTGTTCGGCAAGTCGATAACGCCTCAATCGATCCAAGTCGATGAAAAGGACCTTCACGAGGCGATGAAAGCCTACGGGAAAACCCAGACTTTCACGGTGAAACTGGGAAGGGAGTCCCATCAGGTCTATATCAAGGATATCCAACGCGATATCATCAACAAAAAACATTTTCTGAATGTCGAACTGCTGAAAGTCGACAAGGGCGACAAGATTTCGACCAAGGTCCCGGTTCATATCATCGGCAAGGAAGAAATCGAACAAAGGGGACATATCGTCCAAATCGTCGATGATGCCGTCGAAGTCGAATATGGCGTCGGGCAGGGCATCGCCAGGATCGACATCGATGTCAGCAACATGAAAGTCAAGGATGTCATGCATATCAGGGATCTCAAGTTGCCAGATGGAATCAAGATCGTCGACGATCTCGACAAAGTCTTGATCCATATTGCCGAAAGCAGAGTCGCCGAAGAGATCAAGGAAGCCGAAGCGGCCGAAGCCGCCGAGGCGGAAACCGAAGTCGTAACTCCGGAAACCAAACCGGAAGCCGATTGACACAGGACAGATTGAGTCCTTTGAGATGATTGTCGCCAAGGACAGTCATCTTTTCTTTTGTAGGGAAAAACGAAAATCCAAATCATATAGGAGACCATTATGAATTTTTTCGAAATGACGAAAGCAAGATATTCAGTCCGAAAATATGCGGATCGGCCTGTAGAAGCGGCCAAGTTGGATGCGATTCTGGAAGCGGCCAGAAACGCTCCGACCGCCAACAACAACCAACCCCAGAAAATATTTGTGATGCAAAGCCCCGGCGCACTTGACCGGGTGGACTCGTTCACCAGAGGCAGATTCAAGGCTCCGCTGGTCATGGTCATTTGTTATGACAAAAATAAAAGCTGGAAACGCAAGGACGGATACGATGCCGGCGAAGTCGATTGCGGAATCATCGGGACGCACATCATGTTTGCGGCTTTGGAACAGGGCCTGGGCACTTGCTGGGTGGCAATGTTCAATGAGGCGACTATGAGAACGGCACTCGGCATTCCTGACAACCTGATTCCCGTTGCTGTGATCGCCCTCGGCTACCCCGACGATTCATCGGCACCATATCGCTATCATTACGAACGCAAGCCGCTGGAAGAAACCGTTGAATTCCAATAACGGCGCCAGGGTATGTCATTTTCTCTTTTTTGGTATTTCCGTATAACGGAAATAAGCATATGCCAATTGTTTTTTGGAGGCTTTTCGGCTTGCTTCCGGTATTCCTGAATATATATCGGATAAATGCTTTCTTAGGGTTGACATTTGCCGTAAAAAACATATAATTGAAAATAGAAAGATAATAAAATTCTTTCTAGAAAGAGGGAGAAACGAAAAGAATGAAAAAGGCATTTCTATTGTTATCATTTTTGATGTTGTCCTTTGTCTTTGTCGCCTGCAACGAGGCGACGACCACTGCCACAACAGCAACAACGACTACGACTACAACGACCACGACAACAACAACCACGACTACCGCCAATCCTGACCCTGAAACTCTGATCATCCAATTCGTTCCCAGCACCACAATCGATACGACGAAACTGACATTGTTGCAAGGACTAGAAGGCATGTTGGAAGCCGAACTACTTGATGCAGGCTATGACATCAACGTCAACATCGGTGTCGGAACCAGCTATGCGTCGGTTATCGAAGCCATGGCTTCCGGACAAGTACACGTCGGATTCCTGACAGCCCAGCAATATGCGTTCACCACGCTCGAATATCCCGGAGCTGTCGAAGTGCTCCTGACCTCGGTCAGAAACGCTTATGAGATCCAAATTGATAACGAAGGCAACGAAATCACCGACAAGGACACTTTGATTGCCGCCGCCAACGCGCCTGGATACGATGCGGCCACCACTTCCGATTACAAAGTAAGTTCTTACTATTCAATGCTCTTGGTAAGAACCGAAGATTATGCACAGTATGAAACCGACGGAATCGCAGCTTTGGCCGGCAAGAATGTCGCCGTTCAATCCCAGACCTCCGGTTCAGGCTATGTATATCCTTCATTCTTGCTTTATCAGAACGACATGACCTTTGTCGAAGGCACAGCTGATGCTGAAGCTGGCGAAGTTCAGGCAACGACCATCGGCGGCCACACCAACGCCGTTCTGTCCTTGCTGATGGGCGATGTCGACGCAGTCTTCACCTTCTTCGATGCCCGTTATGCCGATCCTTATCAGTCATGGCATGATTCCCTGACCGTAGATCAGAACATCTACGAATTCACCAGAGTCGTAGCTTTGACAGATCCGATCTACAACGACACGATCTCCTGCGTACAAAGCCTCAGCGCTGGCCTCAAAGCCGCTATCCAGGAAGCTTTCATCAACGTGATTGCCACTGAAGACGGTGCGACCGCGCTTGCCATCTACAACCATAGCGGCTATATGATTGCTCAAGATTCAGACTACGATTCCGAAAGGGCCTTGTGGCAATTCCTGCATCCGGAAGACTAGTATCATAAGACTCGGAGGTATCACATGATTAAATTCGTCGATGTGAAAAAAACATACCTCAACGGAGTTCAAGCACTTAAAGGCATTAATCTTGAAGTCAAAGATGGCGAGTTTCTGGCAATCATCGGATTGTCGGGCGCCGGCAAATCGACGTTGTTAAGATCAATCAACAAAATGATTGATATCACTTCCGGAAAGCTCTTCATCGACGATATCGAAATCAGTTCCATCAAAGGCAGAGAACTTCGGATGCTCCGAAGAAGCATCGGTATGATTTTTCAATCATTTAACCTTGTGAGAAAAATGTCCGTGTTCAATAACGTTTTAACAGGTAGGGTGGCTTATCACTCTACCTTTAAAACTATTTTCGGACTTTTTCCCAGGGAAGACAAGATCCTCGCACTCGATTCGCTGGATGCCATGGGCATCCTGGACAAAGCTTTCACGAGAGCCGATCAACTATCCGGCGGACAGCAGCAACGCGTCGCTTTGGCGCGAGCGTTGACCCAGAAACCGAAATTGATCCTCGCGGACGAGCCGGTTGCTTCACTCGATCCGATCACCACCGTCCAGGTCATGGACGATTTTGCCAAGATCAACAAGGAATTCGGAATCACCATAATCGCCAATATGCATCATGTCGACCTGGCACTGAAATATGCCACAAGGATCATCGGCATCAACGATGGTCAGGTGGTATTCGACGGCAACGCCTCGGAAGTCACCGACGACATTTTGGTCAAGATCTATGGTCGGTCGCTGAAACACGACGAAGTCTTGGGCGAATAGCATGGCAAAGTTTACGATTACCAACGGCAAGACCGTCACCAAACCCTTCAACAAGATCTGGATCATCCTGGCAATCGTCATCGTCCTTTTGATCATCTTTTGGCAATTCATCAAGTTCAATCCCGAATTCATCGCCCTGGACCAGCTGGGGATCATCCTCAAGAAAATGTTCACGCCGAAAGGTACTCGTACCTGGGGAGATTATTTCAAGTATATGCTCCGTTTGAAAGAGCCTTTGCTTGACACCCTGCAGATGAGTTTCGCCGGCTCGATCCTCGGTTCGGCCCTGGCGATTCCGGTGGCGATTCTCGCCGCCAGAAACATCTTCAAGAAAAAGTTCATCTACGTTCCGATCCGGTTCCTGATGAATCTCATCCGGACGATTCCGGCCATGATTTTGGCCCTGATTTCGGTGTTTTTCGTCGGCATCGGCGTCCTCTCCGGCATTCTGGCCATCACCCTGTTCACATTCGGCATCATGGCCAAAATGCTTTATGAGGTCATCGAAACCGTGGACATGAATCCTTTTGAGGCCCTTGAATCCACCGGGGCCAACAAGACACAGGCTTTCCGCTATGCCGTTATGCCGCAGATTCTGCCTGTGTTCGTCAGTTACCTGATCTATGTTTTCGAAATGAACGTCCGTGCTTCGGCGATTCTCGGATACGTCGGCGCCGGCGGTATCGGTACTGTTATCAAGGACAACATTCTTTATAATTATGACCGGGTCGGGGCTTCGGTCATCGTCATGCTTGTGTTGATCCTCGTCGTGCAGTTCCTATCCAATTTCCTGAGGAGCAAACTGCAATGATGAGCCGTTCGGAACAAGCCCTGAAAAAGAAGCCCAAAACCTGGATTGTCAACCTGATCTTCACAGCGGCCATGATTGTCGCGATCGTGATTTCCTTTTCGGGATCGACGATCAACTGGAGGAGATTCACCACCATTGGTATTTCCCTGCGTGTGATGTGGGAGGGACTCTCCCAGATCAACGTCGACTTTTTGCTGGGGATTGGCATCTATCATTTCCAGGAAGGTATCCTTTATCTGACGCTGGAAACTTTGGCCATCGCCTTCATCGGGACTTTCCTGGGCGCGATTCTGGCCATTCCTTTCAGCTTTCTGTCTTCCGCGACCATCGTCGGCAAGCACATCTCGAAAATCGGGACGGCGATATTGGTATTGATCCGGGTGTTTCCGGAAATCATCCTGGCCCTGATTCTGGTCAAGGGATTCGGAATCAACGCCTTGACCGGCGTCCTGGCGATCGGTCTGCATTCCGTCGGAATGCTGGGCCGATTGTTCTCGGAAGCGATCGACAATATGGACAAGAGTCCTCTGGAAGCGCTCGATGCCGTCGGTGCGAACACCTGGCAGAAGATCAGATATGGTATCCTGCCGCAGATCATTCCGGATCTTTCTTCGATCGCCCTCTATCGTCTTGATATCAATGTGCGTTCGGCAACCGTTCTTGGTATCATCGGTGCCGGAGGACTGGGTGCCACGATGATTCTCGCTGCCGAAAACTGGAACTGGAGTGTTCTGGGAACGATCATGGTCGCCATCATCGTCATGGTCCTGACCGTGGATGCGATCTCAAGTTATCTCAGAGGCAAACTGGTGTAAAAAACCGGAATTTGTATCGCACTTCATAAACGGCGCTCAGGCGCCGTTTTGCTTTTCTGTGGTCACATTGTCTGCAGGGATTTCTTTTTCCCGGAAATGGTTTACTAAAATCTTGTGTGGGTATATAATAGTGATGTTGCTATTTTCCTATGGAAAATAATGTTGAGGTTATGAATGTATTGAGAGGTGTATGTGATGGCCGGGACCAAATCATTCATCAGACGTATTGTCAATCACATCAAGACGATGATCGAAGGGAGAGAACCCCTTCAATATTCCATCCTGATGGGTCTGATTTCATCTCCCCTTGTGGTCCTGTATGAGATCATCCTGTTCATCTTCACCCCCAAGGACATGGTCCTTACCAACTTGGTTTTTTTGGTCAATGCCGCAGTGATGTCGATACAGTTTCTGTGGTTCATTATCATCGTCAGGCGTCATGAACTTAAGGATAAACCCTTTTTCCGTTCGATCATCGATATCCATCCCTATCTCCTGTTGTCGATCGGCGTCGCGATAGCTTATGTATCCAAAGATCTTTCCTATCAGGTGTTTCCGTTCCTGATGTCGGTATTCGCCGTGTCCCTGATCAGGTTCTACCCCTTGAGGGAGAGGGTTTTCACTTTCACTTACGCCTTCATCACCTTCAACGGCATGATGTATCTTGCCAACGGCCTGGGCAGCCAGTTCTGGAATGCCTTCCAGGCGGGATTCCTGATTCTGGGATTGGCCTATATCTATACCTCCATCCAATATCAGGTCGACTTGAACCGTAGGACTCTGCTGAGCGATCTGGAAGTGAAAAGGCAGACTCAGGAGCTCGCCATCGACAAACTTAAAAAGGCGTATCTGAATTTGGAACAACGCTACAACATCACCGATGCGATGCTGAACATCACCGCGAGCATGTTGAAAACGGACTTCTTCGACGAGGTGCTGCAGATGATTCTCGATGAAGCGATCAAAGCCGTACCCAAAGCCGATGCGGGGAGTATCCTGATCTCCAACGGCTCGGAAATGGAGTTTCGTGCCGCGAAGGGCTATCAACTCAAGGAACTGCAAAAACTGACCCTTAAATTCGCAGATATCTTCCAGGCCGATCTGGAAGATGTCTATGCGCCGGCGATAGTCGTCGACCTCAAGCATTATGACGAAAAGCATTTGCACGACGACAAGGTGATTTTGCTCAAGAACTCGGATGCCCTGCTCGCCAAATCGGTCCTGACCTGCGCCTTCCAATATGATGGCGACTACTATGGTTCGATCAATCTGGACAACTTCAAGTCAAGCGAGGCCTTCGACGAAAGCGACAAACGCCTGATCAAGAACCTGGCCAAGCAGATCGAAATCATCATCACGATCCATAAGCGTTACGGGCGGGCGATCAGCCAGACCCGTTATGACGAACTGACGAAAGCCTGTTCAAGATCATATCATCAGGAGTTGTTGGCGATGGCTTTGACCAAAGCCCAGAAAAACGGATCGACGCTTTCGATCTGTTTCATCGATATCAACGACCTCAAGGGAATCAATGACAATTACGGTCACGAAACCGGAGATGAGTATCTGCGTTTCTTCTCGGACGCCATCCGCAAGATCGCCGGCAAGGATTATTTCTTCTCCCGCTTGGGAGGCGACGAATTCGCTCTGGTATTCACCCAGTCCGGAGCCAAGGAAGCGGCATCCAGGATTGAGAAGTTGAGAGAATATCTAAGTAACAAACCCTTCAAACACCGCGGTTGTGAAGCCGTGGTCGCATTCGGCTGCGGCATCGTCTCCTACCCGGATGATGCCGACAACCAGATGGACCTCATGCATATCTCCGACCACCGGATGTATCGGAACAAGGCCGAGATCAAGGACAAATCCAACTAAACCGCAACTTTTGCGTTTTCGGGAACAACTTCTGCCTTGAGTCGCCAGTTTCCTGCTGGAAAAACATGCAAGATGATGGTAGAATAATACCGGTTCACTTATTAAGACAATATTATTGAATGGATGTAGGCCCATGGACACACTGTTATTCGCCCTTAATGCCGTCTTGCCCTTGTTGCTTCTGATCGGACTCGGATATCTGTTGAGCCGGATCGGATTCTTGAGCGAAGAATTCCTGGTTTATGCGAATCGGTTCGTCTTCCGGATCGCGTTGCCGGCCCTTTTGTTCTATTCTCTTTATTCCGCCTCCGGTTTGGAGGACATTCGTTGGAATGTCGTCCTGTTTGCGACGATAGGGGTATTGGCGCTTTTTATTCTCGGAATCCTCTTGGTCATGATCCTGATCAAGGATCCGAAGCAGAAGGGCGTCATCTTGCAAGGAGTCTTCCGTTCCAACATGATCATCATCGGCGTCCCCCTGGCAGAAGCCCTGGGCGGAGCCGATGCCGTGCTGATCGTCGCCCTTGTGTCGATGGTCATGGTTCCGCTTTACAACATGCTTTCCGTGATTGCGCTCACGATGTTCCTCAAGGACGAGGATGGCAGGCCTGTCCACTGGTTCAAAGTCACACTCAAGATCCTGACAAATCCGCTCATCATCGCCATCTTCATCGGCATTCTTACGCTTGTCGTCCGATCGTTCATTCCGGTTTCGGAAATAACGGGACGACCGGTATTCACAATCCAATACAATGTGCCTTTCCTCTATACCTGCATCAAATGGATTAGCCAGATCGCCTCGCCTATGGCATTGATCGTGCTGGGTGGAGGGTTCCGCTTCACGGCGGTAAAGGCCCTCAAGAAGGAAATCATTCTGGGAGTGTCCCTCCGGACACTGGTCGCCCCGCTTGTCGCCTTGCTCATCGGGTTGCTTTTGTATAGGCTTTCTAGTTATTTCACTTTCGAAAGCGCCGATTATCCGGCTTTGATCGCCACTTTCGGATCGCCGGTGGCCGTCACGAGCGCCATCATGGCCAAGGAGATGGACAACGACGAGAAACTGGCGGGACAACTTGTCGTCTGGAGCAGCCCGATTTCGATCGCAAGCATCTTTCTCATCATCGTCGCCTTCCGAGAATTGGGCATGTTGTAATCAATTATTCCGACCTGATTTTTAGTTCCGACCTTTGGTCGGAATTTTTTTATTTTCTATATTGACAAATATTATCAAATGTGATAATATAATCATGCATGATAATGTTATAGCGGATGATAATTTTAAAATTGGAGTGATCTCATGAATAACGAAGCTGTAAAGAGCCTGCTTAATCCGGTTCGGATTCGGATCATCCAGGAACTGGGCGGAAAGGAAAAGGCCACGACCAAGGAGCTGGCGTCTATCCTTAACGATATTCCCCAGGCCTCATTGTACAGGCACATAGCCAATCTGGTGAAAAACAAACTCGTGACCGTGGTCGAAGAACATCAGGTGCGCGGAATTACTGAAAAGGTATATTCGATCAGCCCGAATCTCAACCGGGCTTTGAACATCGATCCGAAAACCATCACCAAAAAGGATCTTTCCGAGCTGTTCACCCGGTTTGTCATCGAATTGCTGACGGATTTCGATGGTAGCATGTCGGGAGTGGAGAAATTCGATCCCAACGACACCCGGGTCATATTCCAGAGCGCTTCCATGTACCTGTCCCAGACCGAACTAATCGACATGTTGACCCAGATTGGCGGCGTAATGCAGAAATTTCTCGCCAATCCGATGACCGAAGGTCGAAGCCTGCGCAAGTTTTCGACCATTATCACCACCGCTCAAACTCAGGATGAAAAAACGGAAAAATAATATAAGCAACCGGTAAATAAGTCAAGTGGCTAAAAATAAAAAAATCATCAAAAAATGATGAATTTGACAATATTAAGGCATGCTAAAAAGGATCTGATACTCAATTAACGAAATAAAGTTT
>Ga0172375_10003361_pt1 | contig 24312 bp, 17 predicted proteins | sample LakKiv1m_FD_114537 | JGI IMG/M metagenome (GOLD analysis project Ga0172375, IMG submission 114537) | Freshwater microbial communities from Kabuno Bay, South-Kivu, Congo - kab_092012_11.1m | ecosystem: Environmental > Aquatic > Freshwater > Lake | place: Democratic Republic of the Congo... | reverse complement strand
GACATTGACGCGCAGGCGGCCTCGATAATACTACAAGATTACCTGGAGGCAAACTATGCAAAATAATCCACCTATGAATAGCGGTAAACCCAGGCACCAACAGCAGCCGATAAACGGCCAACCCAGCGGGCTAAAACTGCCTAAAAAACGCCTGGTCGAGAATGTTTTTCTGTGGGTTGGTGGTGCGATTCTGGGTTTGGTTATCCTGGCGATTATTGGCTTGTTGGCTTGGTATAATATTAACCTTTCGCCTGTTGGTAGCGACACCAAACAGCTCAAGGTAGTGTCTGTTTCATCTGGTAGTACTTCCAGCCAAATTGCCAAAGAACTGCAAAAAGAGGGTATAATTCGCAATGCCACTGTTTTTGATGTTTATGTCAGGCTGAACTGTAAAAATCAAGCGTTGCAGGCTGGGTCATACAGGCTATCCCCGGCCGAAACCGTTCCGCAAATCGTCGAACACTTCGTAAAAGGTTCAGTTGACACTTTTAAGATAACTTTTTACCCCGGATCGACCCTAGTTGACAATACCGATAAAAAAGCTTCCGAAAAACAAGATGTCACATCTGTTCTAAAGAGTGCCGGTTATTCCGATCAGGATATAAAAACGGCGTTAGCAAAAACTTACGACAGCCCGTTGTTTGCCGGTAAACCGGCGAATTCTGACTTGGAAGGGTATGTTTATGGTGAAACCTACAGCTTTAATGCGGGCGCGTCGGCCGAAGACGTTTTGACTAAAACCTTCGAAGAGTTTTACTCGGTCGTTCAGAAATATGACTTACAAGCGAAATTCGCCGAACATGGGTTGAACCTATACCAGGGAATAACCTTGGCTTCGATTATCCAGCGCGAAGTTAATACGCCAAGTGATATGAAACAGGTTGCCCAGGTGTTTTATCTGCGCCTGCAGCAGGATATGCCACTGGGGTCGGATGTTACCTATCAATATGCTGCTGACAAGATGGGCGTGCCCCGTGATCCATCCCTGGATTCACCCTATAACACCAGAATTAACAAAGGTTTGCCTCCTGGGCCGATATCCAACCCAGGATTAAATGCACTACTGGCGGTAGCCGAGCCTGCCAGTGGCGACTACCTGTACTTCCTTAGTGGTGATGATAATGTGACGTATTTCGCCAAGACTAACGAGCAGCACGAGGCTAATATTGCCGAACATTGCAAAATAAAGTGTGCTACACCATAAATTGACATACAAATCAAGGTTATGTATACTTGATAACAGCACATTTGTGGTTTCGTCTACTGGTGCAGCTTCTTTTTTATCAAGCTGCGGGTGGGTAAAACGAATCATGAATGAGCCTACCAACAAATGTCGTACGGGCGCAACAACTAGAACTCAATATTATTTAATATAAAGGTCGAAATGTGCCCCGTTCTTGTGCGAGAAGGTAAGACAAAGTAGGGTAGATGCCTCTGTAGCAATGCAAGAGGCTGGAGAAAAGAAAATTCGTAACCCGATCAAAATGAGATTATCTCATCGATCAAGTGCTGCAAATCAACAGCCAACCCCGGCCAAAACGCGTCCAAAGACGAGGTTTAGGTTAAAGAGGTCGACTGTTATTATTTACGCCAGCACCTTTTTATTAATAATTGCTATCGTTTTTATAGGCTATCGTCAACCAAAAGCTGATTCGGATGTAGTGAGTGCTTCAACGACAACCACCTCTGATTATCAAGTTGATACATCCGTTGACAATGTCGTCGCAACAGATGTGGCCGCTAGTGCTGCCCAAGCAGCTAATTTGCCGATCGCGACCTCTGTTGCCAATATGGCGGTTACAACCCAGTCCAAGAGTGATTATTTGCAGTCAAATACCGTTGAAACCAGCAAGCCGGCGCTTGTTGGAACCGTCGGCAGCAACAGGAAAGTAACAGCGTATGTGGTCAAGGCTGGCGACAGTGTCGACAGTTTGGCCGCTCAGTTCGGCATATCAAAAGACACTATAAAGTGGGCTAATAATCTGACTAGTGATACACTGACCCCTGGAACTACACTTAGGATTTTACCGGTCAGCGGGGTGCTATACACTGTTAAATCTGGCGATACGACCGACTCGATTGCCTCTAAATACAAGATAGACAAAGAGAGTTTGATACTCTTTAACGACTTGGATGTCAGTGGTCTGCAGCCTAATACCAGCGTAATATTACCGCAGGGAATCTTGCCTACCGAAGAACGCCCAGGCTATGTCGCGCCGGTCGCTATTGCGGCGGCTCCGAACTACTTTGAAGGTGGCCCTGGTGCAGGATTTGGTGGTAGCACTTGGTTTATTGCCTATGGCACCCCTGACAACGGCCTTTATGCCCACGGTAACTGTACGCTTTACGTTTATAACAGGCGCAAAGAGTTGGGTCTTCCGGTGGGTGATCGCTGGGGAAATGCCGGTTCGTGGGCTTATAACGCTGCCGCCGATGGTCTATTGGTCAACCACACGCCCGGTGTTCACTCTATCATGGTAAGTAGTGGCCACGTTGCCTTTGTCGAATCAATTTTGCCAAACGGCGACCTAAGCCTCAGTGAAATGAACGCCTATGTCAAGGGCGGTGGCTATAACATAGTATCCGGTCGAATAGTGTCTGCCGGCAATGCCGGGCAATATTGGTATATCCATTAGGGTTGGCTATTGGAATTTAGCTATTAGCTACTGGCTTATGATAATTATTCCTGCCATATTCCGTTAGCCACATTCTAATAGCTATACTTGTATAAATTCATCGTTAATAAATTGTCATTCGCCTCAGTTAATTATGAGTTGGGTATGTTACAATATGCTTATATGTTTGTCGATACCGCCAAAGTTTTCGTTGCTGCCGGTAAAGGCGGTGATGGCGCCGTCAGTTTTCGTCATGAGATTTACGTCGAAAAGGGTGGACCGGACGGTGGCGACGGCGGCCGTGGTGGCGACGTCATTTTTGAAGCTACCAACGGACTAAATACCCTGGTTGATTTTCGCTATAAACCCGAACTAAAGGCTAAACCAGGTGAAAACGGCTCAAAACGCAATCGTCACGGCGCGTCAGGCGATAATTTAGTTGTCAAAGTACCGGTAGGAACCGTTGTTAAAAGGGGTGGCGAGATTATCGCCGACTTTACAGGCGAAGGTCAAAAAATCATAGTTGCAAAGGGAGGGGATGGCGGTTTTGGTAACGAACACTTTAAATCGTCCGTTAGGCAAACCCCAAAAATGGCCGAAAAAGGTGAGCCGGGCGAGTCGTTCGAGGCCGAATTAGAGCTAAAACTACTGGCAGACGTCGGTCTGGTCGGTTTTCCCAATGTTGGCAAGTCAACTTTTCTATCAGTGGTCAGCAATGCCAGGCCCGAAATCGCTAATTACGCGTTTACGACGCTCACACCGAATCTGGGGGTAGCAGACGTGGATAATACTAGTCTACTGATTGCGGACATCCCAGGGCTTATTGAAGGGGCTAGCGAGGGAAAAGGTCTTGGCGATGCCTTTTTACGACACGTCGAGCGGACTGCGGTCTTGCTGCATCTGATTGACGCTTATGACAACGATGTCGCCAGGTCTTATAATGCAATTCGCCAAGAGCTAGCGAACTACGGTCCAGATCTGGCCACCAGGCCCGAAATCGTGGCGTTAACCAAAATTGACGGTCTGGATGACGACATCGTCAAGATGCAGGTTGATGAGCTAAAGAAAGTCGTCGGCAAGACGCCGATTTTCGCGATATCATCAATTGCCCATAAGGGGACGGACGACTTGTTGAGGGCTCTTGTGAAGGCGGTCAAGATGGCCCAAGTGGATACTGGCGAGGCCCAGGGGGATGACGACGAGGTGCCGACCATCAGTTTGCCCGAATCGGAAACTTCCAAGGCTTGGTCGGTCGAGAAATTCGACGAAGACGAGGGGACTATATTCGTAGTTAGGGGTGACAAGATTGAAAAGTTTGCTCGCCGAACCAATTTTGATAATTTCGAGGGAGTCAATCGTTTGCGTGACATCATGAAAAAGATGGGAATCGCACACGAACTTGTCCGAAAAGGCGCCCAAAACGACAGTATCATCAGGATTGGCGCCGATGAATTTACCCTCGTCGAGCAAAGGTCTTAACAGACCTCCGTTAACCTATTTCATAATCAACCCGGCCGGTTAAATTATGAAATAGTTGCAGATAGGCTTTTTGGACTCTTAATCAAAGCCAGTATATAATTAAACTAATGGCTAAAACTTACTTATTTTATGACCTCGAAACCAGTGGTCTGAATCCGCGCTTTGATCGCGTTATGCAATTTGCGGCAATTCGAACGGACACGAACCTTAATCCGATTGGCAAGTCGGTAAGTATGCTAGTCAGATTAAACGAAGACACGCTGCCCAGCCCCGATGCGATAATGGTAACAGGGATTACTCCGCAAAAAACGGTCGAGGAAGGTTATAGCGAGGCTGAATTTGTCGATATTTTGATAAAGGATATTTTTACACCTGATACCGTAGTTGTTGGCTTTAATAATATACGGTTTGACGACGAATTTATCAGACACCTATTGTGGCGAAATTTTTATGATCCATACGAATGGAGTTATAGGGAGGGCAGGTCGCGCTGGGATCTTCTGGATGTTATTCGTATGACTAGGGCAATCAGGCCCGAGGGTGTAAAGTGGCCGTTTGATAGTGACGGCAAGCCGACTAATCGTCTGGAATTAATCAGCAAGCTGAATGGCGCCAATCACACCAAGGCTCACGATGCTCTTAGTGATGTCGAAGCCCTGATTGACGTCGCCAAGATAATAAAGGACAAGCAGCCGCAAATTTATGATTATTTATTCAAGATGCGCGACAAAAACGAGGTCAAAAAACTGGTAAATCTGGATGACAAAAAATCCTTTGTTTACTCTAGTGGACGCTATGAGTCGCAGTTCAACAAAACCACCGTGGCTTTTCCGTTGACGTCGGGTCGTAATGGTAATGTTGTTGTTTATGATTTGCGCTATGACCCTACGCCTTTCTTGCAAATGAATGCCAAGGATTTGGCGAAAAAACTGTTTGCGTCATGGGAGGAGCGCCACGCAGACGATTTTGTTTCACTCCCAGTCAAAGAGCTACAATACAATCGTGCACCGGCGGTTGCCCCGATCGGCGTTCTAGAGCAAAATGATGGCTGGTCCAAGATACAGCTTGACAAAGATATAATTGAAAAAAACAAAAAAACATTATTATCAAATCCGACATTTGCCGAAAATATCCGTACGCTTTACGAAAACCGCGAAGAGTATAAGAAATCTCCTGACCCCGAGGCTCAGCTGTATGACGGTTTCGTACCTGATGGCGACAGAATGCGCATCGAAGCGGTTAGAAATGCCGACGAAAATGCACTAGCGGATATACATCCTAGTTTTACAGACGAGCGGTTGAACCTGCTACTACTGCACTACAAGGCCAGGAACTATCCACGCAGCCTGTCGGAGGATGAAGCAAAGACCTGGGAGGAGTGGCGCTCCGGACGGTTAGCCAATGGTCTGCCGCAGTTCATGCAGGCACTTCAGAGGTTAGCGTCAACAACGAGCGATGAAAACAAACAATTTATCCTGCAAGAGCTGCACCTGTGGGCCGAGAGTATCATGCCAGCCGACACCGATTAGCCGGCAAACCCCCGGGATGCTTTTCTGCTTATTTCATAATCAACCCGGCCGGGTTGATTATGAAATAGAGAAGAGTCAACCTAACAAGATATATGATAGACACTGGAAAAATTCAGCCAAACAGAGTATAATGTTCAGGTTATGTCAGAGGTAATAAAGGTGGTTGGAGCTCGCGAGCACCCCACGACCAAAAACTTGATTTTTCGTAATCTGATTGCAGACTACTGCACTCGGGTTTTGATATGGGATGGTCAACTATAAGATGGGTGAAACTATTAAAGTCCGTGGAGCAAAAGAACATAATCTTAAAAATATAGATGTCGATATTCCACGCGACAAATTCGTGGTTATTACTGGATTGTCCGGTTCGGGCAAATCCAGCCTTGCTTTTGATACGATTTACGCCGAAGGTCAACGCCGTTATGTTGAGAGCTTGTCCAGCTATGCCAGACAATTCCTGGGACTGATGGAAAAACCGGACGTTGACCAGATTACGGGCCTAAGTCCGGCAATCAGCATTGACCAAAAATCAACCAGCCATAATCCACGCAGTACGGTCGCAACCGTAACCGAGGTTTATGACTATCTGCGCCTATTGTTTGCGCGTATCGGCGTACCGCATTGTCCAACCCGCCTGTCTGGCGAACGAGACGGGCAGGTTTGTGGCAAGCCCGTAACCAGGCGCACATCCGAGACAATTATTGATGAAATTATGAAATACCCCAAAGGCTCCAAGCTGATGATTCTGGCTCCAATCGTCAAAGATAAAAAGGGTGAACATGCCCATATCCCCGAGCAATACGGCCGCCAGGGTTTTGCACGGGCTAGGGTGGATGGCGTGGTTTACGCGCTGGATGAATTTCCGACACTGGACAAGAACTACAAACATAATATCGAAATCGTGGTTGATCGCATCGCCATGTCTGGCGATATGGTTAGTCGCGTCACTCAATCGGTCGAACAAGCGCTGGACTTGGCGGACGGTATTGTTGAAGTGTTAAACACTGACGACAACACCGTCAAGGCATTCAGTCAGCGCTATGCTTGTCTGGATCATCCGAACGAAGACATCCCCGAACTTGAACCGCGCCTGTTTAGCTTTAATGCGCCTCAGGGGGCTTGCCCGGTTTGCACGGGTCTGGGGAGCAGACTGGAAGTTGACCCAGAGCTAGTCTTTAACCCGAACTTGACAATCGCCGAAGGCGCAATCCGCCCTTATAATCGTGTTAACAGTGATGCTTGGTATATGAAAAAATTGGTCGAAGTCGGTCGTTCGCATGGTTTCGACGTAAAAACTCCGGTGGGCCAGCTATCAAAAGAAAATTTAAATAAAATTTTGTATGGAACCGGTGATCAAAAATACACGGTTCAGCTGGGCAACGGCAGGGATTACGATACAACATACGAAGGTGTGATTCCTAACCTAGAGCGTCGACATAAAGAGACCGACAGTGACTTTATGCGCCGCGATATCGAACGGTTCATGCGCGAGCGTGAATGTTATGTTTGCAAAGGGGCTCGCCTCAAGCCGGTTGTATTGGCAGTTACCATTCATGGGATGAATATCATGGATGTGACTGGACTGGATATCGATAACGCGCTCGACTTTTTCCAAAACAAGTTGCAACTGGACGACCAAGAAGAATTCATAGCCAAACAGATAATCAAAGAAATCATCGCCAGATTAAACTTCATGAACAATGTCGGGCTGAATTACCTCGAACTGTCGCGTGCTGCCAACACTCTGTCGGGCGGCGAGGCCCAACGGATACGTTTGGCAACTCAAATTGGCTCGGGCTTGCAAGGTGTATTGTATATCCTTGACGAGCCGTCAATTGGTCTGCACCAGCGGGATAATCATCGCTTGATTGGAACCCTAAAACACTTGCGTGATTTAGGTAATACTGTCATCGTCGTCGAGCATGATGATGACACCATCCGTAACGCTGACTATCTGTTGGATATTGGTCCTGGTGCTGGTGTTGCTGGCGGGCATGTGGTGGCGGCCGGAACGCCTGACGAGGTTGCTAAAAACGAGGATAGTATTACGGGGCGGTATCTTGCGCACCGCGAAAAGATTGATGTACCGAAAAAACGTCGACCAATCACTCAGGGTCGGACCCTGATTATTCGAGGGGCGCGTGAAAATAATTTGAAGGATATCGATGTCAAGTTTCCACTTAATGTCCTGACGGTTGTCAGCGGCGTCAGTGGCAGTGGTAAATCTACGCTGGTTAATGATATTTTGGCAAAGGAATTGTCGGCCAGATTACATCGTTCGCATGTTGTGCCAGGGGCGCACAAAAACATCGAAGGTATTAACCTGCTGGATAAGGTGATAGTTATTGATCAATCAGCCATCGGTCGTACGCCGCGGTCCAACCCAGCTACATACACAGGAGTTTTCACGCAAATTCGCGAACTGTTCGCCTCGACACCCGAAGCTAATATCCGTGGCTATAAGGCTGGGCGCTTTAGCTTTAATGTCAAGGGTGGTCGTTGCGAAAACTGTAGTGGCGATGGTGTCAAAAAGATTGAAATGCATTTTTTGCCAGATGTATATGTAACCTGTGAAGTCTGCAAGGGCAAGCGTTACAACCGCGAAGCCCTCGAGATTAAATACAAGGGTAAAACTATTAGTGATGTGTTGGATATGACTGTCGGACAAGCCGCCGAGTTTTTCGAGAATATTCCATCTATCGCTAAAAAGCTTGACACTCTGGTCGAGGTCGGGCTGGGATATATAAAATTAGGGCAGCCGGCAACGACGTTTTCCGGCGGCGAAGCCCAGCGCATCAAGTTGGCGACCGAACTTTCCAGGCGCGCAACCGGTAAAACCTTGTATATATTGGACGAACCCACAACCGGCCTACACACGGATGATGTCAAAAGACTGCTTGTGATTTTGCGCAAATTGGTTGCCAGTGGCAACAGTATGGTCGTCATTGAACATAATTTGGATGTAATAAAAACTGCCGATCACATCATTGATATGGGACCGGAGGGGGGACAAAACGGCGGAACTATCGTGGCCGAAGGCACGCCCGAGCAAGTCGCGAAAATCCAAGCATCTTTCACTGGTCAGTATCTAAAATCAATCTTGTAGTTCGGATCCAAGTTTTTTTCTGTAAGCAAACAGGTCAACCGATACTGCCACGGCCAGGATAATCATAGCCAAACCCACCGAGGCCATGACATCCGTCAGCCAATGATAGCCCAGGTACAGGCGGCTAGTGGCGATTAGTCCAGTGCCCGCTATTGCTATTAATACCCATGTCGTGAAATTTTTCGCATTGAAATTACGTGAATAGATTAAATACCCCAGAACTAGCAAAAAGGTAGCTATGCCTATCGTATGTCCTGAAGGAAAAGAAAAGTCTGTTTCAAATGCCGGAATCATGTTGATTTTTGCCGGTCGTGGATCCATCGTTGTTATCTTGATGACAGTCGACAGCAATAGTGCTAGTGCCATTGACCCTAGCAGGATAATCGGTCGCCACAAGCCTTTTTTAATATACGCCCAGATGATTGCGCCAATTCCAATTAATGGCGCCAGAACCACCGGGTTTGTCAGGTCGGTTATGAGTTTCATTATCTCTGTCAAACTGTCATTGCGGTGGTTAACCATCCAGTGGAGGGTTGGTTGATTAAATTCTCCCAGAAAATAGCCGTATCTCATGCCTAAATAAGATAACGAGAATATGACCATACCTAGAACCAGGCCAATTACGATGATCGTGTAACTCACCTCTTTGGGAATTTGCCTTTTTTCAGTCGTTTTCTGCGCCACCCCCTGTTACTTTTTCCTTTCGACTATTTTTTGCCATTCCAATTTAGTGGTGTTCCATAAGGCCTGTCGTTGTTTTTTGTCCTTCAACAGATGATAGATTGCCGGAGAGATCGAAGCAACCAAGATTAAAGCTATAATCGGCAAAATAATCGTATCGATGTCAATGCCCATATTCTTTAGGACGTCGCCCAAGAAATACCCCAGATACGTTATACCGGCAACCCAGACGAGACCACCGATTAGATTGAAGGCCATGAATGTTTTGAATTTCATTGACGCTACGCCGGCAACGAGTGGAACGAAGGTTCTGACGACAGGGATAAAGCGGGCAATTACTATGGTCTTACCGCCGTATTTATCATAAAAATCCTGGGCGCGTTTGACATTTTCTTGCTTGAATAGCATTGAATCCGGCCGCTTGAATACTCTGGGGCCGAACTTCTTGCCAAAAAGGTAACCGACGTTTGCGCCCGTGACCGCAGCTATAAATAGTAGCAGTACTACCAGGTTGATGTTAGTGTCGAGCTTGAAGTTATTCGTTCCTTGAATCAAAAACCCTAACGTGAACAAGACGCTGTCGCCCGGAAAGAAAAAGCCAATTAACAGTCCGTTTTCGGCGAAAATAATGGCAAAAACCACGACCAGTACCATTAATGGACCAGCTGTTTGGGCAAATTGAACCAAATCAAATCCGGGAATCATACTCTAAACATTTTATCACGCACTAGCGACAAAATGATATAATAGACGTAGTGATTACAAATTAAAGGGCAGGGATAGGAAATAAGGTGAGTTACACTTCATTAAAATTAGACGAAAGACAACTGGCAGGTAAAAAACTGGCCAAATTGAGGCAGGATGGCTATGTTCCGAGTATCGTATACGGCGGCAAATCAGATCCAATAATGACACAGTCAAAACAGATTGAAACGACCAAAGTCGTGCATGTCGTAGGCAAACACACCCCAGTCAGTTTATCGATTGATGGTAAAAAGCGTCTGGCAATCATCAAAACCATAGACACCGATCCGGTCAAACATTCCGTGAGGCACATTGCCTTTCATCTGATCAAGCAAAGTGATGTTATTACAACCGAAGTGCCGGTCATTTTGACGGGCTTGGGCGAAAGCGCGGCCGAAAAAGCCGGTCTGGTAATCTTGCAGGCCATTGAACATATCGAAATCAAGGCAAAGCCGGCTGATTTGCCGGAATCACTCGAGATTTCGGTGGCAGGCCTAGCTACGACCGAGGATAAAATAGACATAGGTGACGTCAAGCTGCCGGAGGGTGTTGAGTTTGCCGATAACGAGCAAGACCTCGAGTTGGTAATCGCCAACGTTTACGAACCGAGCGCCTTGGCTGCTGCCAACGAGGCCGCCGGTGGTGACGCCGAGGCCGAAGCCGAGTCCGAAGTACCTGTCGAGGGCGAAGAAGAGGTTGGTGAAGAAGCCGAGCCTCAAGAAGCTGAAAAAACTGAAGATCAGGCTAAATGATTCCAATAGATATATTACCTTGAGGTATAATATATCTGATGCAAGAGGCGTTTCGAAAAAAGTTGAAAACATTGCCAAATTCACCTGGTGTTTATTTTCACAAAGATAAAACCGGCGAGATTATTTACGTTGGCAAAGCCGCGGTTTTAAAGAATCGCGTCAGGCAGTATTTTCAAAATACTCGGAATATGGACGTAAAAACACTAGCGCTTGTAGCTGAAATTACAGATACTGACTGGGTCGAGACCGAGAGTGAAGTTGATGCCCTGTTTTTAGAGTCGGAAATGGTCAAGCGTTATATGCCTCGTTACAACATTCTGCTTCGTGATGACAGGTCGTTAATTTATGTTAGGATTGACATGAAAAGTCAGTGGCCGTATGTCAGTCTGACCAGGCATCCGATTGATGACGATGCCGAGTATTTCGGCCCGTTCTATAACGGTTTTGCGGTGAAAAAAGCATTACGCTACTTGCGTCGTGTTTTCCCATATTACACCAAACCGCCAAAAGCCAATATCAAGCCTGACCTTGACAGCCACCTAGGTCTAGCACCGGCCAATATGACCTCTGTGCAGTACAAGGCTAACCTGCGCAAATTGATCAACTATATAAATGGAGGCCGAAAAAGCATAGTTGCCAATATCGAACGTGACATGAGGTCGGCGGCAAAAGCGCAAGATTACGAACTGGCGGTCAGTCTGCGCAACAAACTGCGGAACCTCAAAGAACTGCAGAGTCGGATAATGTTCGGCGACAAAGAATTCTTGGATATCAGCAAAGACATGGCACTAAATGATTTGACCGAACTGCTGGGGCTGAAGAAAGTCCCGGTCAGGATTGAGGGTTATGATATCTCGCATATGAGCGGGAAACAAGTGGTCGCCAGTATGGTGGTCTTTAAAAACGGGGTCAGCGATCGCGGCCAGTATCGTAAATTCAAGATGAAATTCGAGCAAAATAACGATTTTGCCAACATGAAAGAGGTGATTTTCAGAAGGTTCAGCCCAAAAAACCTCAGCGACTGGGGGACTCCGGACTTGGTTGTTATTGACGGTGGCAAAGGCCAGTTGAGCGCGGCCATAGAGGCTCGTCAAGAGCGCACAGTCGATACCATTTCTTTTGTCGGACTTGCCAAAAAGGACGAACAAATTATCACACCCCTGCAAGGTGACACCTTGCAAAAGGGGGGCGGAGTTACGTTAAATAGTGAAAAGTTAAAAATGCTGGATGGTTATGTTACAAATTCTGGTAATTTCTCGATAATTAATCTGCCAAAGTCGTCGCACATAATCAGACTGCTTCAGAGAATCCGTGACGAATCACACCGCTTTGCCGTCAGTTATCACACGTCTCTAAAACGCGCCGGACAAACCGCCAGTTTATTGGACGAAATTCCTGGCATAGGCTCAAAAACCCGGTCAAAACTGATCAGGAAATTTGGCAGTGTACGCGGCGTAAAAAATGCAAATGAGTCGGAAATCGTTTCAGTAATCGGTCGCCAAAAGGCAAAACTTGTCATCGATTACATAAAAGGGGTATAATCCTAACCAAGCATATGCGTAATCGTTTATCAAAACCACTTAACCGACGAAAAAGCACACTTTATAGTGGAGCCTTTACGATTATCGAATTAGTTATTGTAATTGCTATTATCGGCATTTTAGCTACGGTTATTGTGGTTAGTTACAATGGATGGAAAAAATCTACGATCTCGGCACAAATAAAAAGCGATCTAAACGGCGTTGCTTCGGCAATGGAAAACTATAGGAACTTCAACAATAAATATCCAGAATCCGTTCCGTCAAGCTTTTCCCCAAGCAGCGGCGTGACATTAACCGGCGGAAGTAGTGATGGCGGTTTGACTTATTGTGTTTCTGCTGCTAGCTCGAGCTATGCTGGAATTTCGTTTTATATTGATTCGGCCAATAGTAGCGCAGGGGCACAGGCTGGTACATGCCCTTCGCAATATTCTCTAACTTTGACTGCCGGTACAGGCGGCGCTGTTAATAGCAGTGCTAGCGGTAATTATATTAGTGGTGCGACTGTTACCATTACAGCTACGCCAAGTCTTTACTACCAATTCTCTAGTTGGACCGGGGATGGATGTAGCGGTGATGAATCTCATGCGATAACTATAACTACTAACATGACGTGTACAGCCAATTTTACGCCCATTTCAATTGCCACACCGTCAACCCCTGTTGTGTCGGCATCTACGGACGGCTCAACTACAACCTGGTCGTGGGGAGCGGCTTCCTGTTCGAGTAATAGTGCTAGGTATCAGTACAAATACACGATTTCACCATCGGGATATGACTCGGGCTGGGTAACGACAGGGTCTACATCGGTGGCCTTTACCACGTCTACCGGAGGTCAGACTTACGCCGTTGAGGTCCAAGCTCAGTGTTACAACACAGCAACAAGTAGTAGTTGGAGCGGTACGGGATCGGCCAGTTATTATAGGCCAATTACATACACATTGACCGTAAGTTGTCCTGGCTTGACAACCTGCTCGGGTGGCGGGACTTACACCCAGAATACCTACGCAACCGCCACCACGGCAAACAACACGGCCTCTGGTTACTACTTCAACTACTGGAGTGGTGATTGTGCCGGCGGTGACTACAGAAACACAAGCGTATCTGTATACATGAACGGAAACAAGACGTGCACCACGAACAATAATATCGCGTCTCATTGGATTTCTGGGGTATACGGAACCAATTTGTATGGAAAGTTCGTATACTACCAGGATGACCCGACCCAGAGGAGGTTTAAAACCACCGATACCGCTGATACCAGTACGTATTCTTATACAGGTGTAGATCCGACCCACCCGACATACAGTATTTTGAAAAACCCGTTAAACTACAGTCTGGACTGGTCAATATATCCGGCTCAGAACACCTGTAACGGGTATGTAAATCCTTATGGTTCTGTCGGTGGCGGACGCACGCCAGATCAAGATGAATTAGCTAACATGTTTAATCTCCAATCTTATTTTGGTGGTAATTTCAATCAGTCAGAAGGTTATAGATCAAGCGCACAGAGTCCTTTCGACTCTACACAAACACACAATAGGATGGCGTCGACGAATACCCAGTCAGTTTCTGATAAAACGAGAGCTAACCCAACTCGTTGTGTCTATGGGTCTTATTGATGATTGCAAATATTGCTCTGGGTATTTTTATATGAATTTGTTATGAAAAAAAATTATTACTTTTTTATAATACGATGGCTAATAAACTCACTTGGACTGTGGCTTTCATTTCTGTTGCTTGGGTCGGGTTCGGATAATATTCATGTTAGTGCCGGTGTGTTGGGGTTTTTGTTGGCAGGGTTGATTTTTTCTATAGTCAACGTTGTCCTCAAACCTTTGGTGGTGATAGTGTCATTACCCGCCATTGTGCTAACACTGGGCCTTTTTATGATAATAGTTAATGGCTTGATGGTTTATGTCTCGTTTAAGTTGGCTCCCGGTATATCGATGACATTTTTTAACTCAATAATTACCGGAATCATACTAAGTCTGCTAAACTATATAGTAAGTGCAACGTTAATAGTAAAACCCAAGAGCACTTGTTAAGGTAAGGAATGAATCCCGTTAGAACTTCAGCTAAAGAGATGAGCTTATTTGTGAACGAACATAAGTTTTTTATGGGGAAATTCTAACGGGATGAATATAGATTTAATCTTGCAGGTTATTACGATAGTATCGGCTGTCCTTATGATTTTGGCTGTTTTGCTGCAGCAGCGCGGAGCTTCGCTTGGTGCTGGATTTGGTAGTTCGGGCGAACTTTTCACAACCCGTCGTGGAATTGACAAAAACTTATTTGATGTAACTATTGTATTGTCCGTAGTTTTTGTACTTTCGATACTAGTAGGGCTGATTCTACCCGCGTTTAAATAGGGGACTTATGGCAAAAGACAGTCACGATTTGTGGAATCGGTTGCCCACCAGCGGCAACATCAACAAAAAGTCATTAAAAAGGCGTATTCGCAAGGCTGAGGGTGTAACGGTTCGTCATGCTCATAAATTTGTTATTCGCAGATGGGATAGTGTCCGGGAAGTCCAGCGAAGCGTTATCTTGTGGGTCTTGGCGTTCAGTCTTTTGATAGCCGCCACCGGATTGCAATTGATGTGGAATCAACAGAGTTACACGACGGCCGCTCCGGCGATGAATGGTACGTATGCCGAGGCGGCATTAGGTCCAGTCGAAACCCTGGATCCGCTGTACGCCAAATCCAGCGCAGAAATAGCGGCCAGCCGCCTGATGTTCTCATCAATCATGAGCTATGATACGACCGGGCATATTAACTATGACCTGGCTTCAAATGTAAAAATAGACGACACCAAGACGGTTTATACGATTAACCTCAGAAAAGATGTAAAATGGCAAGACGGTGTTAGTCTGACTGCCAAAGATGTTAATTATACGGTCGAGCTTATGAAAAACCCGGCGGCTCGCACCAATGAAACCGGCTGGTCAAACATCAATACAAAAGTATTGAATGATTATACGATAGAGTTTATCCTGGGCTCGCCATTCGCTCCTTTCGAGCAGGCTTTGACCTTCCCAATCGTGCCCGAGCATATACTGGGAAAGGTTTCACCGAATAATATAAGGGAGAGTGGTTTCAGCAAAAACCCTGTCGGCAGTGGTTCGTTCAAATTCAGTTTCATGCAGGATGTTGATGCCAATTCCGGTCGAAAAGTTATATACATGGCCAGAAATGACGATTATTACCAGGGACAGGCCAGTTTAGCTCGCTTTCAGCTGCATTCTTATAATAATGAAAGCGATATGATTGATGCGCTGTCGAAAAATGAGGTTACGGCAGCCGCCGGGATGCCATTTACAGATATCAATCAAATAGACGGCAAGCACTATAAAACGATAGTCAAGCCGATTCAAAGTGGTATGTACGCGATTATGAACACACATAGCAGTCTGCTTAGTGATATCAAAGTCCGCGAGGCTTTGAGGTACGCCACCAATACGGCCGCAATTCGTAAAACTCTGCCCGATGGTACTCCGCCGCTTTGGCTGCCGATTACTGCCAACTTGCTTGGCGGTGGCTTGCCGGCTCAGCCTCAATTCAACTTAAATAGTGCCAAACAGCTGCTAGATAGTGATGGCTGGAAATTGAACTCAAAAAATATCCGTGAAAAAGACGGTAAAGAGTTGCGAATATCTGCCGTAACCCTTAAAAACAATGATTATGAGCATGTAATGGACATCCTGATTGACCAATGGCGTTCGCTTGGGGTTGCGGTTAATACCAAGATTATCGACCTGAGTGATCCGACTTCCGGTGATGTTCAAAGCGTTCTGCAGCCACGTAACTATGACGTGCTACTGTACGAACTTAACATCGGTGGCGATCCTGATGTTTACGCATATTGGCACTCTTCGCAAACGAATTCGCAAGGGTTGAATTTTGCGAACTACTCTAATAATATTAGCGACCTTGCTCTATCTTCGGCTCGAGATACACTTGACCCCACCATAAGAGATGCGAAGTATTTGGTCTTTGTCAAGCAGTGGCTGAGCGATGTTCCGGCAATCGGCCTTTACCAATCGACGTTCCAGTATGTAATCAGCCTCAAGGCGCATGCCTTTGACCCGTCCAATGTGCTGGTCGCCCCAAGTGATAGATATGCAGATGTCGTTCATTGGTCAGTCGGCTCGAGGAATATCTTTAAGACTCCATAGGGGTCTTCGATTCACTCTGCGCACTCAGACTCATTCGACTAACTTTGTTTACGAATCAATATTGTTTACTAAGTCAATTGGTTTACCATGAGCGAACAAAGTGAGTCGAATGGTGCGCGAGAGAGGACTCGAACCTCCACGTCCTTGCGGACACTAGAACCTCAATCTAGCCTGGCTACCTGATTACAGCACTCGCGCATTAACTGTCATTATACACCGGAACAACTTGACATACCAGAGGTGGACAAGGTATGATAATTTAGTTATGGGAGCTTAGCTCAGTTGGCTAGAGCAATTGTTTTACACACAATAGGTCATAGGTTCGAGTCCTATAGCTCCCACCAAAATATGAACCCGACCCTCAATGGTCGGTTTTATATTTTGATATGACTTTGCGAGCTTCGAATTTCCGACGCCAAGGGTCAGGAGGGGCCGATAATGCTTGAATATTTTCGATTTTCTGCTATAATTAGCACTTAAGGAACCCATAAGGACTAAATCGTAATTTCTCATATCGACGAAATTATTCAGTTTTGTGCTGGCAGCTGTATGGGGCGATAAGAGGTAGTTGAAACTACATCGCAGAGCCACAGGCAAGCTGGTAGTCGAAAATGGATAATTTTTAGTCAGAATGAGAGAATCACGATTTGATCCTAGGGGTATATTTTTATGAAAGGCCCAAATATATGAAAGACAGTTCTCGCATTCGGAATGTTGCTATTATCGCGCATGTCGATCACGGCAAGACCACTATTGTTGACGGCCTCTTAAAACAGACAAACACTTTTCGTTCTAATCAGGCCGAGATGGACCAGTCGCTGATTATGGACAGTGGCGACCAAGAGCTCGAGCGTGGCATTACGATTACTGCCAAACAAACCTCGGTCTACTACGGCGATTACAAAATAAATATTATCGACACGCCGGGGCATGCCGATTTTTCAGGTGAAGTTGAACGTACTCTTAATATGGCGGATGGCGTTTTATTGGTGGTTGACGCCCAAGAGGGGCCGATGCCCCAGACGAAATTTGTTTTATCAAAGGCGCTTGAATTAGGCTTGCAGCCGGTTGTGGTAATTAATAAAATCGACAAACCGGCCAGACGGATTAACGAGGTACTGGACGAAGTTGCCGATTTATTTTTAGAGCTGGCGGTTGATGATAGTCAGTTGTATTACCCGATTTATTATTCGGTTAGTCGTGACGGCAAAGCTTGGAAAGAGCTGCCTGATAACATCGGTGAACACGCCGATATGACCCCGATATTTAATGCGATTGTAAACGACATACCATCACCGACTGTCAACACAGACGGCTCTTTGCAGCTGTTGGTGACGTCATTGCAATACGATTCGTTTGTTGGCAAATATGCGATTGGACGTGTTAGTCGAGGAGTGGTCAAAAAGGGCATGCCGGTTACCTTGATAAAAAGGAACGGTGATATGATTAATTCAAAAATCGATAAGGTTTTTGGCTATCGTGGCCTGGCCCGTGAAGAGTTTGACGAGGCTATTGCCGGTGATATCGTCGCCTTGACTGGTATACCCCATGCTCATATCGGTGATACGATTGCTGATCGTGATAATCCCGAGGTATTGCCGACTATCGATATCGAAGCGCCGACAATCAGTATCTACCTAGGTCCGAACACTAGCCCGATGAAGGGTAAAGAGGGTAAGTTCAACACTTCACGCCAAATTGGTGATAGGCTAAAGCGCGAACTAGAAACGAATGTCAGCCTGCGCGTCGAAGAAGACGGGATTGGCTTTACTGTCTGTGGCCGTGGCGAATTGCACTTGTCAGTACTGGTCGAGACGCTGCGTCGTGAAGGTTACGAGTTTGAAGTCGGTCGACCTCAGGTGGTTACGACAGAAAAAGACGGCGTTACCTTAGAACCGATCGAAGAGCTGCTAATCGAGATTCCGCCGGAATTTATGGGAGTAATTAGCCAAGAATTAGGCGCCAGGCGTGCCGATTTGGTAAAACAAGAGCAAACCGCCACTGGCACCACCAGGATGGTTTACGTTCTGCCCACTCGGGCCTTGATTGGTCTACGCAATTTGCTACTGACTGACACCAAAGGCACGGTGATTATGAATTCGTTGCCGCACGGTTATCAAAAACTAGGACAAAAACTGCCAAAAATTCGAAACGGCGCGCTAATTGCGACCGATTCCGGCGTGACGACGCCGTATGCCCTGGAAATGGGCGAATCGCGTGGCGAACTGTTCGTCGGTCCGGGCGTTCATGTCTATCAAGGTATGATTGTTGGCCTGTATCAGCGAACCGATGATTTGGAAATGAACGTCTGCAAAGCCAAGCATCTGACTAATATGCGCAGCTCGTCCAGTGACGGCACTGTGCAGCTAACACCATTTACCGACCTCAGCCTAGAACAATGCATTGATTTTATCGAAGACGACGAACTGTTAGAAGTCACACCGAAAAACCTGCGCCTGCGCAAACGTCATTTGGATCCAAATCAGCGCAAACGCGCCGCCAAAAACTAGATTGTTTTATGATTTTCTAACATCCAGCGACTTAACAAAAAGCAAATATTTGTCTCGGCGCCACTGTGGTTATTAAGCACCGGCTTGTCGTTATTGACACTGATGCCATTATAGGCCTGAAACGTTTTTTTATCGAACATCGGTTGTCCTGATATGTTGTCACCATCAAACCACCCCATCCACTTATTTGCGTTATTAAGATCAACGTTTCGACCAGTATTTTGATAAGCGCATAACCAGGCCCAAATCATGTAAGCGGCATCAATCGGCTGTTGCGAATAGGCGGCAGGTAGCGCGTTGCCTTTTTTGAACCAACCATCATTACCAATCGGACCACGCATCCGCCCTTTGGTACAGGAGGTTTCAAGAAACGATAGCGCCCTAAGCGCGATGTCTTTTGCCTTGTTATTATTAAAAAGCAACGCAAAGCGCAACAAACTATATGGAACTATCCCATTTCCATAAGTTACGACATCTTCTGGCCAATACCACTTATCCTCTAGGTCGTCAAATTTTTTTATGATTATACTTACGATTTCACTCGCTAAATCCTTGTTAACATAGATTGTGCCCAGCAATGCATAACAAAGTCCGCGTAGGGATTTCATCTTTAGTATTTTGGGACTGGTTATATTAATAACTTCACGGGCCTCACTAGTCCTATATTTTTGATTAACGCAGTACCCCATCGCCCATAAAGTTTGCCCAATCGCATCGTCAGACGCCGGAATCTTTAAAAGTTTTTGCCCCAAATTGGAGTAACCGTAATAATTCTGTCCAATGTGCGATTTTAGTATATAGTCAAATAAAGTTTTTGCCTGAACGATTTTACCCAGCGCCAAACAACAGACAAGCCCCCTGGTGGCATCATCAAGTGCATAACCTTCGCTGGCAATAGGTTTTGTTCCGTCCGTATGTTGCCATATACCGAAGTCGTCAAACAAACTATCAAAAAAAGGAGTATTCATAACCTCACAAACCTCGACTTGTTATGGAGCTGATTATAACATAGGATTTAATTGTACAGGGGCGAAATTGCAAATTATGATGTTTTTTAGTAAAATTACCTTAAATACGTCAGCAGCACTTCTTGTTTTAACAGTTTTTGTCTATGGAAAATATTAAGAAATCACCAATAGAACACGACAAACCCTCTATTCGGATTGTTTATATTTCGTCTCATTTGCCACGAAAATGTGGTATCGCGACGTTTACTAATGATCTGATAACTGCAATTGATAAATTAGAAACGGCTGAACCTGCTCAAATTATTGCAGTGGCAGACCCTGGCCAAAGATACGAATATCCGGATAAAGTAAAACTACAAATTCGACAATATGAAAAACGTGACTATTTAAGGGCGGCTGACTATATAAATGAATCATCAATTGATGTCGTTAATTTGCAGCACGAATTCGGCTTGTATACTGGACCGGAAACCAGTTATGTAACCGATTCATCGGCAAAATCAAACAAAAACCTGGAAATTGAAAACGGATATTATTTGCTGCCAATGTTGGATCGAATTAAAAAACCGATTGTTACTACGCTACACACAATTTTACTTTGTCCTGATAATCGGCAGTTATATATCGCGAAACGAATCATTGCAAAATCGGCGAAAGTTATTGCAATGACTAAGTCTTCGCGCCAGGTGTTGATTGATATTTACGATTGTCCCAAGGATAAGATTGTTGTAATCGGTCACGGAGTACCTGATTTTCATTTTGATCATGCTGAGCAGTCCAAAGAAAAACTTGGTATACAAAACACATCACCGATGATTCTAAGTTCTGGGTTGTTAGGGCCTGGCAAGGAACTAGAATATGTAATTGACGCCATGCCACGAATAGTTAGTGAAATTCCCAATGCAAGACTTTATATCGTTGGACAAACGCATCCTGTACTCGTGCGAAACGAAGGTGAGGTGTATCGGAATAAATTAGTTAAAATGGTTACTGATAATAAGATGTCTGACAATGTCATTTTTATTAATCACTACTTGTCGGACGAGGAATTAAGAAATTATTATCAAGCGGCTGACTTTTTCGTTACGGCATATACAAACATGCAACAATCAGCCTCGGGAACGCTGGCGTGGGCGGTTGGTTCAGGAAAAATTTGTATTTCCACGCCATATCAATACGCTCGTGAAATGTTATCGGATGGCGCAGGGGTACTAATTCAACCACGTGACCCCGAGGCTATAGCCACGAGCATCATTAACCTATATAATTATCCCCAGAAGGCATTACGCATTCGCCGAAAAGCTTACCTGGCGGGACACCGAAATATATGGGCGAATGTCGGCAGTAATTATGTCGAAATTTTTAAGAAAGTACGAACCAAGGAAAACATAGGTCAAGATGCAAGAAAATAGTGAAATAAATTCGAAAAAACCAAAAATTGTCTTATTAGTTGCGGGTGGTTGGATTAGTTTCATGAATCAGGGCAAAGGCCTGCAATCAGCGCTGGATACTTCGGGCGTTCATGCCGACTTATTATTAGTCGGTACCAAGCCGTCCGATACGTCTAATCCGCCTGATTTATCAGATTATCGTGGTTACATAGCGGTAATAATCGGTTCATGGCAAGATTATGACCGACTGATTTTGCCGGCGCAAGCTGCCGGTTGCCGGGTTTTACCATGGATTGTATCTGATGATAGCGTAGATAGCGAAGTTGTTGGCAAATTAAATAATGAGTTTCCTTGGTTTTTGACGACCAGTGAATACTGCCGTAGTATTTTTATTCGCAACGGAGTTAATCCTGAAAAAGTAAAGGTTTTATACGAGGCGATTGACGAAGGCGTCTGGAGACCAACATCGGACACCGAACAAAACGAATTTTTAAATTATTTATCAATCGACGAAGAAAATCTGGTAGCTATGCCAGTATCGTTTAATTTGCGGAAATTAATCGCCGATAAAACACCAATATTACTGACAATCGGTGGTGATGCCACCAGTAAAGGCGCTCAAGAAATCATCGCTGCGCTACATAAACTAGACAAAAATATTCCGTGGGTATGGATTGTCAAAACCTTGCCGTACGAATATAGCCTGCGTTGCAGCGCTGACGAATATGCAAACATCGGTGATTTATCACCTAGGGTAAAATATATAGTCGGTGAATTTTCCGCGAAATTTTTAACGCAGCTGATGAATATCAGCGATATATACATCGCCGTTTCGCGTGGCGAAGGATTTGGATTGCCACTGGCCGAGGCACAAATGTGCGGCAAGATGGTAATTACTCACGATTCAACTTCAACTCAAGAAGTAATTATTCGCGATAAAACCGGTTTGGTCGCCGAAAGTCATATTGAAAAATCAGCGGATGGCAAGGATATTGTTCGCGCCAACATCGACAGTTTGGCAGGAAAGCTTCACGCGGCATTAACCGACGTTAATTTGCGTAAATCTTTATCTGATCAATCCAGGCCAACGGCTATCGAACGATTCGGCAAACAAGCGATCGCCAGGCAACTACTTACGTACATACAGGAGTATGGTGGGTGAATGCATTTGATGATTTAAACGATTCGGTCTGGAACGACAGATATAACAAATCAATCACCCATTCATCAGTCGGGTCAATTATAGAAATTAAAGGGGTTGGCGACAAAGACACCTATAATCCCTGCCTCTGTAATAACCACGGGACGAAAATCCTGGCATTTAGGTGTGAAAACCGTAATAGCGAAGTTGATGATTCGCAAAACTATCATCCAACCATTATGTTCGCCAAACAATCAAATAATGGCGATTGGCAGGTGACAAGCGACATTAAACCGCTTGAAATGTTAGAAGATCCATCGTTTGCAGCCATTAAAGAATCTAGCGGTGATAGTATTGTTATCGGCGGGGTTAAAGCGCGCGCCAAAATCGGTGGGGGTTTTGACGCTGACACGCTATTTTTCAAGGGTTCCACGCTGGAAACAATCGATGATAGTCAACCATTCGCGGTAATCACCGGCATGAAAGACGAAAGACTGAGGCAACTACCAGATGGCCGAATATTACTTTGTCGCCGACCGTTGGATAATAAAGGGATTGGGCATGTTGCTATGCATATCCTGAATAAAATTGACGACTTAAAAACTATTAATGAAAGCCCATCGCCGCAAATATTTGAAATTGATGGTACACACAACGACGATTGGGTTGGTATAAATAATATTTATATGCTTCGAGATAAAACTGGAGTTGAGTGGATTGGACTGCTTGGTCATATCGGTTGTAATGATGACAAAGGAAACAAACATTATGCTGCGACTACCTATAAAATCAAATTTGATGATTTGCTAAATAGCCGGACCAAGCTTATGACGCCGAATATAATTGCGACCAGGTCGTGTTTTCCGGATGCTCCGGAAAAAGAGCCGCCCCTTAGTGACGTTGTATTTCCGGGTAGTCTCGAACGACTGGAAAATGGTAAGTATCGTTTATGGGCGGGATTGTCAGATGCCAGAATCGGTATTTTGGACTTGGACGACCCATTTGGTTTGAATAGTTAGAATATTTTTTCGTTTTTTATTTCGTCGGGTAAAAAACCCTTATCATGTTTGAACCCGGCCTGCCATTTGTAATCTGCGCCGTATCCAATGTCTTGCATCAGTTTAGTCGAGGCATTACGCAGCTGCAGCGGTACCGGCGCGTTCGGATATTTTTTAGCCAATGTCATAGCGCGACCCAGAGCATCGGTCGTTTGGCGCGATTTTTCACTTTTCGTCAGTGCCGTGGCGACATGCGATAATATCAATCCTGATTCTGGCATGCCGATTCGTTCGACCGATTGGAATGCCGTCAGCGCCAAACCTAGCGCACCGTTGCCGGCCAAACCGATGTCTTCGGATGCAAAAATAATCATGCGACGGGCGATGAACTTCGGGTCTTCGCCGGCGTCAATCATTCGTGCCAAATAATACAGTGTGGCGTTAACGTCGCCGCCACGCATGCTTTTAATAAATGCCGAAATGACGTTATAGTGCATTTCACCCTTTTTGTCATAGCCTGGAATTTGCTTTTGGGCGGCTGATTTGACGACGTTCGGCGTAACTTTCTTGCTCATGTTCAATGCTAATTCCAGGTTTCCGAGTGCAACCCTGGCATCTCCACCGGACAGTTCCGCTAGATAATCCAGTGCTTTGGGGGTTACGCGCGAGGATTTGCCGTCG
>Ga0172375_10003357_pt1 | contig 24326 bp, 23 predicted proteins | sample LakKiv1m_FD_114537 | JGI IMG/M metagenome (GOLD analysis project Ga0172375, IMG submission 114537) | Freshwater microbial communities from Kabuno Bay, South-Kivu, Congo - kab_092012_11.1m | ecosystem: Environmental > Aquatic > Freshwater > Lake | place: Democratic Republic of the Congo... | reverse complement strand
TAAGGAGACTCATAGATGCAAAACAGAATGAAATACTCAACCAGCTTCGGTAACATCAATTATGGCGCAACCGCCCAAGTCTTCAAAAATGCTCCGGTAACGTTTTATTATTGCGCAACGCGAAGCCTTTGAATTGGCTAATATTCGCGGAGATTTAAGTGACTTAAGAGGAATCGCATTGACTTAAGCGCGAAGCACACGCGGCCTTCCCTTGTGCCTTCTTATCACATTGCGTACTCTTATATACAGAAAGTGCGTACTTCTGTGCGCAAGGCATGATGTTGAGAGGTTCTGCTGGTGCCCGCATGTCCATAAATCCCTTATTAACAGCGGTTAATTGTTTTTTCTTCAGGGCCGGGTCACTTGGTATGTCTCTTGCATATCTACAGGGGCAGCGGCAGAGTAAGTTAGAAGAAGGACGTTTAAATTTTCATAAAAGGGGCCTTTCCGGCGGTTCTTTTTTTGTTGGGTTCTATTAACCTTCTCCCCAGCTGAAAAGAGACCGCCTGGCCCCCTAATTTTTTAAAAGACAGCAAATGGGTTGTAAGTCGACTTCAGAAGGTTACAGTACGCGATTCTGGCCAAAGATAACAGAGAAAGAGAAGGGGATAACATGAAGAGCAGCATGTCGGTATTACTGGCGGTCGGAGTTCTTGCCGGGGCAGTCGGTGTTGCGGCGGGGCAGAGCGAGGACGAAATAAAGAAGATTGAGGCAGCAATGCCTGCAAAAGCAACCGCGAAACCGAAGAAGGCACGCAAAATACTTGTATTCAACAAGTGCCAGGGTTTCAGGCATGATGTCATCCCGGTGGCTGCAAAGGCGTTTGCAATCATGGGTAAGAAGACTGGTGCTTTTGAAACGGTCGAGTCAGAAGATATCTCGGTCTTCAACACGGAAAAGCTGAAAGAGTTTGATGCCGTCCTGTTGAACAACACTACCCAGCTCAAGCTTGACGAGAACCAGAGGAAGGCACTCCTTGCTTTTGTAAAGGAAGATGGCAAGGGCCTGATCGGGACACATGCGGCTTCCGACAATTTCTATGACTGGCCTGAAGGCGCGGCAATGATCGGCGGGCAGTTTGATGGTCATCCATGGGGCGGCGGCGGTACTTGGGCTGTGAAGATTGATGATCCGAAGCATCCTTTAAACAAGGGGTTTGCAGGAGAAGGTTTCAAGGTTCGTGATGAGATATACCAGATAAAAGGTCTGTATTCGCGTGATACCCACCGTGAACTGCTCAGCCTTGACATGAGTGATGCGGAGACTTCCAGGCCAGGCGGCCAGAACCGTGCCGACAAAGACAACCCGATTTCATGGATCTTCAATTGCGGCAAGGGCCGGGTCTTTTACAGCTCGCTCGGCCATAACCACGAAATCTTCTGGACCCCGGCAATTCTCCAGCACTACCTGGACGGAATCCAGTTTGCTCTCCGCGACCTGAAAGCCGATGCCACCCCGAGTGCGAAAGTCAGGATGAGCTGGTGGCAGCGTTTCCTTCGCAAAGTGGGGCTGAAGTCCGATACTGCGCCTAATGCTAAAGTCGGGAAGTAAAGAGTGCAGGACGCAATTGGACTTGCTTACTGCTGATAATAGATGTTGAGACGTGCAAGGAGATGGAATGAATAAGACAAATAAAATATCCAGAAGAAGCTTTCTCAAGGGAAGCCTGTTTGCGGCTGGCGCGGCGGCGTTTCCGACGATTATTCCTTCATCCGTGCTTGGCGCCGACGGGGCAGTGGCACCCAGCAACAGGATTGTGATGGGGGCTATTGGTGTCGGTTCCCAGGGAACTGGCAACCTGCATGGTTTTCTCGGGCGCGGCGATGTCGTGTTTGTCGGTGTCTGCGACGTTGACAAGGGCCATGCTGAATCGGCGCGGCAGACTGTAAACAGCAAGAACGGCAACCAGGACTGCAAAGCTTACGGTGATTTCCGCGAACTCGTTGCGAGGGGTGACCTCGATGCGGTGAGCATGGCGACGCCTGACCACTGGCATGCGCTTACTGCGATTGCATGCGCAAAAGCCGGAATAGATGTTTACGGCGAAAAGCCCCTCACTCACGATCTCAAGGAAGGGCGTGCCCTCTGCAATGCTTTCAAGCGTCATGGCCGCGTGTGGCAGACGGGAAGCTGGCAGAGGTCTGGAAGTGATTTCCGACATGCCTGCGAGCTTGTGATCAACGGAAGGGTTGGCAAGGTCAACACTGTCGAAGTTGGTCTTCCCGACGGCGGGGCTACTGGTGTAAGGAAAGCGGAAAAGGTTCCGGATAACCTTGACTGGAACTTCTGGGTCGGGCCTTCGCCCTGGCAGGAGTACTGCGGGGTCAGTCACTGGGACTGGCGCTGGATTCTTGATTTCGGCGGCGGCCAGATGATGGACTGGATCGGTCACCATGCGGACATTGCGCACTGGGGAATGGGCTGTGATTATACCGGTCCCGTGGAAATTGAAGGATCGGGCAAGTTCCCGAACGATGGCATGTGGACTGCTCCTTCGGAATACAAGTTCACGTGCAAATATGCCAACGGCGTAAACATGATAGTGGCCAACGGCCGGCAGCAGCCGAAGGGTTGTGGAACCAGGTGGATTGGCGACAAGGGATGGGTCTATGTTGACCGTGGCAGGATTGAGTCTGAGCCGGGTGATATCTTGAAGGAACAGATTGGTCCAGACGAGATCCAGCTTTACAACAGCAATAATCACCATGGTAATTTCATCGACTGTGTCAAAAGCCGCGGCCTGACGATCACGCCTTGTGAAGTTTCGCACCGTTCCGCGAGTGTCGGACACCTGGGCCAGATTGCCATGGTCACCGGCAGGAAGATAAAATGGAATCCTGACAAGGAAGAGATAACCGGTGATTCAGGCGCTTCAGCGCTGCTTGGCCGTCCGTACAGGTCGCCGTGGACGCTTGATGCCTGATTCGGGAATACAGAAAGAGGAGCTGCGGGTATGAGAAAGAACATAACAGCATTTTTTCTGGGGAATGGGGTGTTCTTCAAACTTGCCGTTTTGTTTGTTGCTGTTGTTCTGGTGGGGTCCGGCCTTGCCGGAGCTGCTGAGAATACGCCGGGTAAGCCTGTTGCGCGGCTTACGGTTGATGCCGGCAAGACAGAGAGGATAGATACACCGGTAACGGCTGAGCTGCCGGCGGGCTTTTCGCTTTCAGGCGTGCGCCTTGTCGAGGTCGTGGATGACAATCGTCTTCCAGTTCCGTTCCAGGCGGCGAAAGAGGCAAAGGGTGAGAAACTCTGCTGGATACTTTCCGGTAAGAATGCTGCTGGCGCAAAGAGGGTTTTCGAGTTGGAGAAAGGTAAGCCGGTGGAGGTAAAGGGTATTGAAGTCGCCGAGAGGGATTCTGCGTTTGAAGTCACTTGCGGAGACAAAGCCGTTCTCCGTTATAAGTATGGAGTTGAACCGGCGCCGAATGGGACGAGCAAGAACTACGAGAAAAGCGGTTTTATCCATCCGGTCTGGTCACCAGCCGGGCAGGTGTTGACCCAGATACATCCGGGAGATCATATCCACCACATGGGATTATGGAATGCCTGGACGGCAACAGAGTTCGAGAAGCGCCATGTGGATTTCTGGAATATCAAGGACGGCAAGGGCACTGTGCGGTTTGCAAAGAGTGAAGGTAAAGTACAGGGACCCGTGTTCGGCGGTTTCAGGGTTATGCAGGAACATGTGGACCTGTCCGCGCCCGGTGGAGCGAAGGTTGCGCTGAACGAGGATCTCGAAGTGAGGGTGTGGAATACGGGCGGCGCTGGGAAAGGTTACTGGATATTCGACTGGATTTCAATTCAGCGATGCGCGTCTGCCAGTCCTTTGAAGCTGTTGAAGTACAGGTATGGGGGACTTGGGTTCAGGGCTACGATGGAGTGGGGAGTTACAAACAGTGAGTATCTGACTGCAGAAGGCAAGACGCGGAAGGATGGCAATGGTTCCAGGGAGTGCTGGGGTATAATGTCTGGCAAGACGGCCAAAGGAGCTGCGGGGCTGGTGATGATGACCTGTCCCGGGAACCGTGAATATCCTGAGCCGGTGCGTATCTGGGGGAGTGACAACAGGGAGGGCCATATTTTCTTTAACTTCTGTCCAATTCAGCAGAAAGAATGGACGATGGAGCCGGGAAACGACTATGTGTTTCGTTACAGGATGTGCGCATTTGACGGCGAGATGAGTAGGGAGACGGCGGAGAGGCTGTGGTCTGATTTCGGGAATCCCCCTGAAGTGCGTTTTGAGAAGCTGGCGGAGTAGCAGAGAATTGGATGATACGCTTGTTTGAGAAGGTTATGAGTAATTTGATTGTACGAGAAGGGAGCGAAGAATGATCAGCAGAATCCAAGTTAAGGTAATAGCGGGAATTGTTGCGGTATTGATCATGGCGGCAGGCTTTGTTGCCGCCGCTGACCAGCCGGCAGTTGTGACTGATGATACCTGGGCGAAGATTGCAAAGTACGAGACCGGCCAGAGCCGCGCTGACCTGTCAACTGTTGAAGAAGTTATCAGGGTTACGCCTGTTGCGCAGTATGCGCAGTATGAGGAAAAGCTCCTGACCCTCATAAAGACTGCCGGTGCAACTTACGAGGCAAAGGACTTTGCGTGCAGGATGCTGAGGATAGTCGGTTCCACGAAGTGCCTGCCGGTAGTCGAAGAACTTATGCAGGATGAAAAGCTTTCCAGCATGGCGCGTTATGCTGTTGAAGGAATGGCTGCTCCAGAGGTGGATAAATTGCTGAGGGCCATGCTTCCCAAGCTCAAGGGCCGCAATAAGGCGGGAGTTATCAGTTCTATTGCCGTGCGTGCCGACAAGGGTGCGGTCTCGCTGCTGCAGCCGCTGGTGGCGGACAGTGATGTCGATGTGGCCAGGGGTTCAATTGCCGCGCTTGGTGCGATAGGAACGCCGGATGCATTGAAGGTCCTTTCCAGGACACAGGTTGCAGCCAACCTGAAGGATGTGCGGATGGAGGCGTGTCTTCGCTGTGCGGATGCCATGCTGGCAAAGGGTGATGGCAGGAAAGCCGCCGCAGTTTACCGCGAGATGATGGCGGAAGGCAATTCCAGGGGAGTTCGTTCGGCGGCCATTGTCGGGCTTGCAAAGGCGGACAAGGAGAATGCAATTCCGGTGCTGATATCCCTCTTGAAAGGCAGCGATCCTGTTTGCCAGCGCGTTGCGGGCAAGGCCCTGATGGAAATCAAGGGCGACAAGACTGCTGCGGCGATACTGGAGGCAATGGGGTCGCTCTCCGGCGATGCGCAGAATATCGCCATGAATGTTCTCATGGCCTGCGAATCAAGATCAGCCCTTGTCTACGTTGCAAAGATGCCAATGAGCGGAGGGAACGAGAAGTCGGTCATGGCGGCGGTAAAGGCGCTTGGCCAGGTTGGCAACGCCTCTGATTTTGAACTCCTGGCCGGCCTTGTAAAAGGCGGAGGAGACCTTGGGTCGGTGGCAATTGAGAGTCTTTCGCGCCTGCCTGGCAAAGGTGTATCAGAGTTGATAGTGAAAATGCTGCCGGGTGTTGAGCCCGGAGTGCGGGTGAGGCTGATAGAAAATCTCGGGGAAAGGCAGAACGCGGCGGTTTTCGCCGACCTTAAGAAATATGCCGAAGATGCTGATGAATCCATACAGGCTGCGGCGCTGAGGTCCATGGGCAAGCTGGCCGGCGAGAAGGACATACCTGTCCTTGTCGGAATGATGCTTAATGCCAAGGGCTCAAAAGTCCAGTCTGCCGGTGAGCAGGCTGTCCAGTCTGCTAACTTGAAGATACGTTCCAGGGACAAGGGTGTTGAACCCATGGCGGCTGCTATGAAGGGTGCAAATGCCGAAGGCCGTGCAATGCTTGTGCGCTGCCTCGGCAGGGTTGGTGGAAGCAGGGCCCTTGAGGTGGTCCGGGGTACCTTGAAGGATGCTGACGAGAGTGTCAGGGAGGCCGCGGTGCGCATGCTGGCTGACTGGGCTGACGACAGTGTGCTGCCGGATCTTCTTGACCAGGCAAAAAACAATTCGAAAGAGAATCTCAAGATCGTTTCTTTCCGCGGGTATGTGCGTCTTGTGCAGAAGAATGCTAGGAAGAAGCCTGCCGAGACGGCGAAGATACTTGGCGATTCAATGTCGGTTGCCATGCGGCCCGATGAAAAGAAGCTGGTCCTCGGGGCTTTGAGCGAGATCGGTCATAACGTTGCCATGGATGCCGCTCAGAAATACATCCAGGATGAGGCGCTCGCGACGGAAGCAGAGCTGGCCTGCATCAAGATTGCCGGACGTCTCAACGGCAAAGAGCGTGAAGATGCCATGGTTGTCATAAAGAAGATAGCCGAGACTTCAAAAAACGAGTCCAATCGCAGGCAGGCCGGGGAGATCAGCAAGAAATAGCCATCAGGAAGATCAGGATTAAGATTTACGAATAGGATTCTGCTGGAGGCCTTGTAGTAAGTGTACATCGCTATTTTCCTGGAGGGGTGGAGATATGCAGACAAAAAGGAAGCAGTTTCTGCAGTCCGCGGCGGTTGCCGGAGCATCTCTTCTCGCAGCCGCAAAGAGCAATGCCCAGAACAGGCGTGCAATAAGCTGGACAGATGATTTGAACGTTGCGGTGATCGGGACGGGTAAGGAAGGTCTTGAGGCCTTGATAGAGTCCTGCCTGAGGATAAAGGGCATCCGGTTCAAGGCGGTTTGTGATATCTGGCGTTACAACCGGGACCTGGCCCGCAGCAGGCTCAGAAGGCATTCTCCCCGGCATTATGAAGATTACAGGGAGATGCTGGCCCAGGAGAAGGACCTTGACGCGGTGATTGTCGCGACGCCGGACTGGCTGCACGCGGAACATGCCAATGCCTGCATGAATGCCGGCATGCATGTTTATTGTGAGAAGGAGATGTCGAACTCGCTGGAGAAAGCAAGGAGCATGGTCGAGACGTCGAGGGCGACAGGAAAACTGCTTCAGATCGGGCACCAGAGGAGGAGTAATCCCCGGTATCTGCATGCGATCGACAAGCTTATTAAAGGAGAGGGCTTGCTTGGCCGGGTGACGCATGCTTACGCGCAGTGGAACAGGAGCAAGCCCAGTTCGCAGGATATAGTTGCAGAGGACAAGATCCATATGGATAAGGCTACACTGGAGAAATACGGATATGCCTCCATGCATGAGTTATTGAACTGGCGCTGGTTTAAGAAGTTCGGCGGAGGTCCGATTGTTGACCTCGGCTCGCACCAGATTGACCTGTTCAGCTGGGTTTGGGGTGCAAGCCCCAGGTCTGTGATGGCGTCGGGCGGCCGTGATTTTTACAAGACCAGGGAATGGTTCGATAACGTGATGACGATATATGAATATGAGACTCCGCATGGTATAGCGCGGGCATTCTACCAGGTGCTGACGACCAGCTCGAGGGGCGGTTTTTATGAAGCATTCATGGGTGAGCGAGGCACAGTTGTGATTTCGGAGGACCCGAGCCGTGGAAACATAGTTGAACGTGAGGCGCAGGCTCCGGAATGGAACGAGCTGGCCTCAAGGAGATGCCTGGATCACATAGGCTCCATGGTTAAGCTTTCGACGAAGAACACGGCCCTCGACATCGGTGCGACTGCAGAAGGCGGGAAATGGATGCTTCCGATCGAACTTGCCAAAAAGGAGCACCAGCCTCACCTTGAGAATTTCTTTGAAGCAATCAGGACGGGAGTCCCGCTGAACTGTCCCGGCGAGTTGGCCTATGAAACTGCGGTGGCCGTGCTTGCCGCGAATGAAGCGGTGTCCTCCGGCAGGAAGGTCGAGTTCAAGCCGGAAGATTTCAGGGTTTAAGAGGCAATAATAACTTGAAAGAGTGAACGTGGTTTGAGAAAAGACAGCGTTTCTTTATGAGCGCAGGAAGAAAGGTGTGGCATATGAATATATCAAGACGGCATTTTCTACAGACAGCGGCTGCAGCCGGGACGAGTTTATGGGTTGCGAACAAGAGCTTTGCCCAGGCCAAGGCGGTGAAGGGTCCTTCTGATGATTTGAATATAGCGCTGATTGGCGCCGGTGCCGAGGGGCGTGTTCTTACGGAAGCAATGCTGCGCATTCCCGGGATCAGGTTCAAGGCGGTCTGCGACATCTGGGATTACAGCCTTAACTACACGGTCAACTATCTTAAGAAGTACAAGCATGAGGTCAAGGGATACGAGGACTACAATGAGATGCTTAAGCAGGAGAAGGACCTTGACGCGGTGATTGTTGCGACACCAGACTGGATGCATGCGGAACATACAATTGCCTGTCTGAATGCCGGCCTGCACGTTTACTGTGAGAAGGAAATGTCGAACTCGCTGGAGAAGGCAAAGAGCATGGTTGAGGCAGCAAGGTTGAACAAGAAACTGCTTCAGATAGGGCATCAGCGCCGCAGTAATCCCCGTTATATACATGCGTTTGACAAGCTCATAAAGGAAGCGAAGCTGTTCGGCCGGGTGACTCACGGCTTTGCACAGTGGAACAGGTCCAAATCGGAAGATCTCGGCTGGCCTCCCAAGTTCCTCATTCCGCAGGAAAAGCTGGATAAGTACGGCTACGCCACAATGAGCCAGTTCAGGAACTGGCGCTGGTACAAGAAGTACGGCGGGGGACCGATTGTTGACCTTGGTTCGCACCAGATTGACCTTTTCAGCTGGGTCTGGGGAACGAATCCGAAATCGGTAATGGCTTCGGGCGGAGTTGATTACTACAAGAACCACGAGTGGTACGACAACGTGATGGCTATTTATGAGTTCGATACCCCGGAAGGCACGGCACGTGCATTCTACCAGGTGTTGACTACAACAAAACACGGCGGATTCTACGAGACGTTCATGGGCGAAGACGGTGCGCTGATAATCTCGGAAGTTGCCGCACGCGGAAACGTGGCCGAGCGCGAAGACCATGCCGCGGACTGGGAGCAGTGGGTCAAGAAGGGCTACTTGAACCCGCTTACAGAATCTGTTTCTTCGACCGCGACGAAGAATGTGGCCGTTGACGTGCGCGTTACAAAGGAGGCGGGAAAGTGGCCCCTGCCGATAGAGCTTGCGAAGCCGGCGCATCAGCCGCACCTGGAGAATTTCTTCCAGGCGATCCGTACGGGTGTTCCATTGAACTGTCCGGGCGAGGTGGCTTATGAGACGGCCGTGGCCGTGATTGCAGCCAATGAGGCTGTGGCGTGCGGCAGGAAAATTGAATTCAAGCCTGAACAGTTCCGGGTATAGCATGAAGAAAATAACGTTTATCTCTGTTTCCCTTTTTGTTGCGGCCGGGATGGCCGTTGCCGGTTCTGACGATGAAGAGCAGGCGGCAAAGAAGTTTCACGAATGGAGCGGCAGCAGGACAATACCGGTTCACCGTATCCGTCTTTTTGACGAGAACTCTGAACGTATAGCTCCTGAATACAAGCAGAGCATGCCGTATTCTTCCCGCGCTACCTGCGGTGCATGCCACGATTACAATGCCATCAGCCGCGGATGGCATTTCAACTATGCGCAGAAAGATGCCCCCAGGGGGCGCGCTGGACAGCCATGGATCTGGTACGATGAATTGGCCGGGATTCAGCTTCCGATTGCCGGCCGCGGATGGACAAATACCTGGAAAGCTGCAGATGCGGGACTGACACCGTGGAAGTTCATTAAGGCTTTCGGGAGAAACCTGCCAGGCGGAGGACCGGGTGAGGCGGAAGACCTTTCCGGTGATATTGATGCGAGGTGGGACCTGTCCGGCAGACTGGAGGTTGACTGCCTTGCGTGCCACAGTGCTTCCTCGATGCAGGATCACTCTGAATGGGTCAAGCAGGTTGCCCGCGAGAATTTCAGGTGGGCCGGTACAGCGGCGGCGGGTTTTGGCGAAGTTGGCGGAATGGCATCGCGAATGCCTTCGTCGTGGTCTGTTTTGCAGGGGCAGAACCCTGACGACAACCAGTACGCGATTGCGCCCAATGTAAAATATGATACCAGGCAGTTTGACCGGAAGGGCCGCGCGCTGGTGGATATTGCGATCAAGCCCAAAGACCAGAACTGCCTGTTCTGCCACTCCAACGCAGATGAAGGTAAAAAGAAGAAAGATTTTGACGTTGATATTCATACCCGTGCCGGGATGAATTGTGCGGACTGTCACCGTAACGGCATTAACCATATGATTAGCCGTAATTATGAAAACGAGGCAGAGCACAGGAAAGATGTTTCTGTTGCCGGAACATCGTGCCGCGGCTGTCATCTCGGAGTCAAGGGTGTTGAGGGTACGGCGGCCATGGGCGGACGGCTCGGTTCTCCTTCTCCAAAACACAAAGGAATTCCCCCGGTTCATTTTGACAAACTGTCATGTACGGCATGTCACTCCGGGCCATGGCCGACAGACAATCTTGTCCGTGTGCGCACTGCGCGTGCAAACAGGCTTGGTATAACCGGCGTGGCGAACTGGGTGACTGACCTGCCTTACATTGTCGAACCTGTATTTATGAAGGGTGAGGATGGAAAGATTGCGCCGCACCGTATGGTGTGGCCGGCGTTCTGGGCAAGGCAGGACGGTGATGTCCTGAAACCAGTGGCTCCGGAAGTGGTGACAAACACGGCAGGAGATATCCTCTCGTGCGGGAAGAAGGTGGCGCAGATATTGAACGCCCTGACGCCGACAAACGACCTGGTTCCGGTTTTTGTGGTTTCGGGGAAAGTGCTGTGTGCAAATGCAGACAACGGTCTCGATGTCTATTCGTCAAAGGTAAAGGGCGTCACCGAAGGTTCATCATGGGCGCTTGCCGGAAAGGGAGTTCTCTCACCGGTTGTCCCTTCCGTTCTTCCACCGGCGGAGCAACAGGATGCGATGCAGGAAGTTTCCGGAAGGATCAAAGGAGTTCTAAAAGCTTTCTCTGATCCGGCTTTCAGGAGCAGCGGGAAACCCCTGATAACCATAGGTGAAGGCCTTTTCAGGATGAACGATGCAAGCGGCGACAGCGAATACCTGAGCTTCGGTGATTTTAACAATGAAGCCAAGATTGACATGAGCAAGCTGGTGAAGACTGTCAAGCCGGGCCAGGTGCCAGGTCTCTGGTGGCTGAAAGACGGAAAGGTTGAGCCGGCGGCATTGCCTGAGTACGTTGTGAAATCGGTGGGAGAGACGGCTGGCACAAGTTTCACCTTTACCGAGGAGCAGGTGGCGATGGTGCTGAAGGCGCTTGTCGAACAGGAAAAGGGCGGCAAGGCCAGGTTTGTGTATATCTGCAGCGGCAAAATGTTCTCGCTGGACGGTTCCGGCAGGCTGGTTGCTTCTGACCATGCTGCGGCACAGCCGGCTGCGTGGCCACTGGCGCACGAGGTGCGGCCGGCAGCGCAGGCACTTGGGGCAAAGAAATGTACTGACTGCCACTCGGCAAGCTCGCCGTTCTTCTTCGGGAAGGTTGCGGCAAGCGGCCCGATGAAGACTGCAAGCGTACAGGTGAAACAGATGTATGAATTGCAGGGACAGGATGCCACTTTCCAGAGGCTGTTCGGCTGGTCGTTCCTTGTGCGGTCGATGTTCAAGACGGTAATGTTCGGTGCGGGCTGCCTGATAGCGCTGGTGCTGTTGCTTTACGGGATACTTGCACTTAACAGGGTTACAAAGTTCCTCGGCAGCAATGAAAGCTGATGCGGTAAACATAAAGAAGATTTTCGGGAGACAACAATGTTTCGAGTCCTGATGATAGTTTCTGTTGTTGTGGCGATAGTTGTAGCTGTGATGTTCGGTAAGCAGCTGGCAGGGCCGGTTGCGAAGAATGCTCCCAGGCCCGGCCGTTATCCGCTCCTGGAAGGTTTGATTGCGTTTGCGATGTGGGTAAGCCTGCTGGTGCTGGCTGGGACCGGTTTCCTTGGAGCCATTGTTCCAGGACATCCGCTGCAGGGTTTTACGACGCTTGCGCATGTCGGGTTTGGCGCGATGTTCGGGGTTTGTTTTGCGCTGCTGGCTGTGTTCAGGGCTGAGGCTTACAGCCTGGCAGGCCAGGATACACACGGCCGTTTCTCGACAGTGCAAAAGTATTGTTTCTGGATCATTGCGCTGTGCGGGCTGGCTTTGATTTTCAGCATACTCAGCGCAATGCTGCGTCTGCTCGGGACCGATGGTCAGCATGTGGCAACCCTCGTTCACAGGTACAGCGCACTTGTCGCCATGCTTGCCGTGATCATCTATGCCGGTGCTCGCAAACGAAGTTGAAGTTTTGCGGAAAGGAACGGCCGGAATATGTCTGCACCGACTCCATTGAACCGCTTTTCCCACGAGGCAATGAGTACATTCTTCGAGGTCATTATCTGCGGCCAGGAGGAGAAATATGCAAGCCAGGCTGCAAATGCGGTCTTCAGGGAGATTGACCGGCTAGAGAAGCTCCTGAGCAGGTTTGATCCCTGCAGTGATATCTCGCAGGTAAACATGCTCAAGCCTGGTGAATCAACGATGGTTACGCCGGATGTGTTCGAGTGCCTTTCTGTTGCCGCGTGGGCATATGCCGAGACCGGCGGGGCGTTTGATGTCACCGTCGGGCCCGTTGTTGATTTCAGGAAAGAGAGTTGTAAAACCGGAGGCAGGGTCTTCGGCAATCTTGAATCCGCCCGCCGGCGTGTAGGGATGAAACGGTTGGAACTTGACGATTCTGACTTTTCCGTGGTCATTCGCTCCGATGCCGAAAGCGGAGTGGAGATTGATTTAGGCGGCATCGGAAAGGGATACTCGCTCGACAAGACGGCAGACATCCTCGAGGAGTGGGAGATTACCGACTTTCTTTTGAATGCCGGGTTCAGCACGGCGCTGGCTTCTGGGAACGGGGACAAGGACGGCGGTTGGGTCGTTGGTGTCGGCGGCGACTGGGGACAGGCTGCGGGAAAAGACAAGATACGGCTTTTCGACGAGGCGCTGAACGGGTCCGGCACTGAGGTTAAGGGCGCGCATATAATCGATCCGGCCACAGGGCTTCCCTCAAATGAACATCTTGCGGCGTGGTCGGTGTGTCCGTCGGCGACGGCCGGGGATGCGCTGTCCACGGCATTCATGGTGATGCCGACGGAGAAGGTGCGGACGTTCTGCGCTGTGCACGATGGGATAGGCGCCTTCGTGGTAACGCCGGATGGCAGGCTGGTTGAGATAGGGAAGAAAGGGTAGTAATTGATTTGAGATATCAGATATCTGATTTGTGATCTGAGGTGCAGATAATAAAATTCAAGATTGAATGCAAAGCAGTTGATATGGCAACGTAGCCTTGGTCTTTATGAGAATTGACGAAAAACAGATGGAATGTGCTTTGGCTGGAGTCAGGAAGCTGATGGCAGATGGGCTTCGAAACACCAGCATGGCGTCGATTACTGACGAGATTGTTGCTGTTATTGGCAATGGCAAGATGCTGCGCGGCAGGCTGATGTTCAGGGTCGGGGCCGTGACTGATGCATCCGTTGATACTTTGACAAGATCGGCGGCGGCCATTGAACTGCTTCATACGGCAAGCCTGCTGCACGATGATGTTATTGACGGTGCAGTATTGAGGCGAAGCGTTCCGGCATTCTGGGTGACAAAAGGGGCGTCAGGGGCGGTGCTGCTGGGGGACCTTCTCATGTGCCAGGCATTCAAGCTGGTTAATGAGGCGGAGGTTAACAAAAGGCTTATCTCTGTGTTGATTGATCAGATCAGCGAGATGTGCGAGGCGGAAACTGAGCAGGAGCTTATATTGAAGGGGCAGATTCCTGACTGGCCGACTTGTGTCAGTATTGCCAGGCGGAAGACCGGTTCCCTGTTTGCTTTTGCCGGGTTTGTTGCGGGGGGAATCGACGACAGGCTTTGCGATGCGCTTAAGGATGCAAGTTATTCGGCCGGGACGGCTTATCAGCTGGCAGACGATTTGTTTGATGCGTACGGGAACCCCGATCAGGCAGGGAAGTCGCTTGGCAATGATGCCATTGCCGGCAAAATAACCGCCGCGTCATCATGGCGGCTTTCAAACGTCGAGCCGCAGGCGTACATAGAACAGTTGCTGAGGGATTCGGAAGAGAAGCTTCAGCCGTGGCCAGCGGTTGCTGGGGCCTGGCGTGACTATCTGAAGACTGACCTTGCAACTGTGATAGAAGCATTCCTTAAGTCTTTCTCTGCGCAGACTGTTTGACACAGTCCCCTGCTTTTTCGTGCAGATCTTGCAGGAAAAATGATATTTTTAGCACAAAACATTTGACCTTTACGGGTACGAGACCTACTATTTCGCACATTTAATAAATACGGAGTGATAATAAAAGGGAGGTATGCATGAGTAACGAGGTCAAACATTCTGCGGTATTCTTCTGGGGGTGCTGGATAGCACTGATTGCCACTTCGTGCGCATTCATTGTGCGTGCCCAGATTATTGGTGACTGGGGGCAGGAATTCAATCTGACGTCCACCCAGCAGGGTGAGATATTCGGAGTAGGCTTGTGGCCCTTTGCAATAAGCATTGTGCTGTTCAGTCTTATCATTGACTACGTTGGTTACAAGGCGGCGATGATCTTTGGGTTCATTTGTCATGTGCTCTCGGTAGTGATAACGGTGAACGCCAAGAGCTATGACGGGCTCTACTGGGGTACTTTTGTTCTGGCTCTTGGTAACGGAACCGTAGAAGCCTATATCAACCCGGCGGTTGCAACACTTTTCAGTAAAGACAAGACGAAGTGGCTTAATATTCTTCATGCTGGCTGGCCAGGAGGACTTGTTTTGGGTGGCATACTTGCCATTGCCATCGGGGCTTCGTCTTGGAAACTCAAGGTTATGCTGGTTCTTATTCCTACAATTATCTACTTCCTTATGCTCATTGGCCAGAAGTTCCCTGTTAATGAACGTGTTGCAGCGGGAGTTTCTTACCGTGACATGCTGAAGGAGGTTGGGTTCCTGGGCATTTTCATCATCATGTGGATGGTTTGTGCGGAGTTCTGCCGTGTATTCGGAGTTGCATCGCCAATAAAGGTAGGGGCTGCTATTGCTGCTGGTATTGGTGTTGTATACGGATTGTACGTGAAGTCTCCAGGCCGGCCGATGTATATTTTCATGCTTGTTATCATGATTCTGCTTGCAACGACGGAATTGGGCGTTGACAGCTGGGTTACGGAACTCATGAAACCTGCTATTGGAAAACATGCTCCGTGGCTGTTGGTTTACACCTCGGCAATCATGATGGTGCTTCGTTTTTGTGCTGGTCCGATAGTACATAAGCTGTCGCCGCTTGGCACCCTGGCTTTGTGCTCAGGGCTTGCATCGTGCGGTTTGTTAGCCTTGTCGTTGGCTCCTACCGCCGGAATGATCATTCTTGCGGCTACGCTTTATGGAGTAGGCAAGACGTTCTTCTGGCCGACCACGCTGGGTATTGTTTCCGAGCAGTTCCCAAAGGGTGGCGCTTTGACGCTTAACAGTATGGGGGGAGTTGGCATGCTGGGTGTCGGTGTTCTTGGCGCCATGCTAATGGGGAATATTCAGGACAAAACCATTGATAAAGCCCTCCTTGTCAAAGATGCCTCCATTCATAAGCAAATAATGATGGAGAAGACAGGATTGCTGGGAAGTTATCAGGCGGTTAATGAGACGAAGTTGAAGGATGTGGACGACAGTGCCAAGGCAGTTGTTAAAGAAATACAGGATGGTTCAAAGAAAATGGCACTCAAGAGTATGGCGGTTTTGCCCGCTATTATGCTTGTTTGTTACTTGGGCCTGATCGGTTATTTTGCGTCCAGGGGTGGATACAAACCCGTGGATCTGGCAGCTGAAGTCCCAACAAATAAGGACCCAATAGGCTAGATATTGGTGAAGCGCTTGAATTAGTCGTTTGTTTGGCGGCTGATGTTTTAGGCACGATAATTGCTATGTATACTGCCGCAGGGGCGGATAGAATCTGGGAATGGCAGATTCTGTAAGAGAAGTACTGGATTAAGGAAATATTACATTCTGCAAACGGCCCCTGCGCAGGGGCCGTTTGGTTAAACGGGAAGACACAAGAGTATAACATGAAAGGAACAGATATGAATAGAATGAAGTCTTTGATGACAGGTGTTTTGATGGGGGCGGTTCTTTCTGTGTTTGTGTGCGGCGCGCAGGAAGAGAAGAAAGAGGTATTGCAGGTCAAGCTACCCAAGCCTCTATTTATAGGTACGCCAACGAATATTAAAGGTGTGAACCTCGATCCCGTGAACAAGGGGAAGAAACGCGCTGATTTCATGGTTCCAGCGGGAACGGTGCTTCTTTCGGGAAAGAAAGCTGTTACGTCGAGCGATTCTGCCCCGGTTGTCGGCACCCTTGATCAGGTGACTGACGGGGACAAAGAAGGATCTGATGGAAGTTTCGTAGAGCTTGGCCCCGGGAAACAGTGGGTACAGATTGACCTCGGCGAGCCCTGCACAATTTACGCAATGGTGTTCTGGCATTACCACAGCATGGCCAGGGTATATCGCGATGTGATAGTCCAGGTTGCTGACGATGCGGATTTCATCACCAATGTCAGGACGCTGTTCAATGATGACAATGATAACAGTGCCGGCATGGGAGTTGGCAAGGACTACGAATACGTCGAGACATCAGACGGCAGATTGATCGATGGAAAGGCTGAAAAGGCCCGTTATGTAAGGCTTTACAGCAATGGCAATACTGCCAACGAGATGAACCACTATATCGAAGTGGAAGTATTCGGCAAAGCGGCGAAATAGTGGTCTGGCCAGGTGCTAGCTCCTGCATCCAGCGGGTGCAGGAGTTTTATTGATGAAATCCAGCCTGAAACAGGCGGTTCTTGCTATACTTGTTATTGGTGCAGCGCTTGCGTTTCGACTGCCAGGTTTAAGCCTGCGTCCGATGCATCATGATGAGGCCAACCAGGCGCTTAAGTGCGGTATTCTCCAGGAGACAGGTGTTTACCATTATGATGCTGGTGATCATCATGGTCCGAGTCTTTACTACTTAACCCTTCCGTCTGCGTGGCTGGCGTCAGGAAGGAACTTTTCAGGAACCTCGGAGTCAACATTCCGGATAGTTACTGTAATCTTCGGTGTTGGTGCCATTTTCCTGCTTCTTTTCTTCAAGAATGGGCCTGGCTGGCCTGCTCTTCTTGTAAGCGGCGCGCTGATGGCCATTTCCCCTGCCATGGTTTACTACAGCCGTTTCTATATACAGGAAATGCTTCTTGTGTTCTTTACTCTCGGAGCCATAGCGTCAGGCTGGCGGTATTACAAGGAGCGAACAGCCGGCTGGGCGGCAGCGGCAGGTTTTTTTGCGGGGATGATGTTTGTAACCAAGGAAACTGCGATCATTGCCTATGCGGCAATGACTGGCGGATTGATACTGACTTATTTCTGGGAACGCCGAAGCGCCGGGGCAGAGTCTGATGCTCACGGCAGTACACAAAAAGTGCCTACAGGAGTATGCACTTTCCGGCATATCACGGTCTTCCTAATGGTCGCCTTATTTATTTCAATAATATTTTTCTCGTCTTTTTTTACGAACTGGGCTGGACCGCTGGATGCCATTCTTGCCTTCAAGGGGTATGCCGGTAAATCTGCAGGCAGCACGCATGATCATCCCTGGTATTATTACCTGCAGATACTTGCCTTTTGGAAAACCGGGGCCGGCTTGGCATGGAGTGAGGGGCTGATCCTTCTTCTTGCAGCGGCTGGCACGATAGCCGTTTTTACGGGCAGGGCTGCCGGTGACCGGTTGTTCCTTCGTTTCATGACTGTATACACTCTTCTAATTACAGCGGCTTATTCCGTGATCCCTTACAAGACGCCGTGGTGTCTCCTTTCGTTTCTTTCCGGGATGATTCTTCTTGCGGGGGTTGGTGCGGTTTATGTTTTCAGTGTGTTGCGCAGTAGCGGGGTGCGTGTGTTTGTGGCGGTCCTGATGGCCGCCGGGGGTATTCATCTTGCAAGGCAGTCCTGGCTGGCTAATTTCGTCTACCAGGCCGATATGCGGAATCCGTATGTCTATTCGCACACGAGTTGTGATTTCATGAAGCTTGTCAAGAGGGTGGAGATGCTGTCGCTTGTTCATCCTGACGGGAAGAGAATGCTGATTGCGGTTGTGGCTCCGCCTTCAGAGACATGGCCGCTGCCGTGGTATCTGCGCGGCTTTCCAATGACCGGTTTCTGGGTGGACTCGAAAGACCTGCCTGAGGGAATTCGGCCGGCCATTGTTGTGGCCTCTTCGGACCAGAAGGAGCAGGTTCGTTCGCGGCTGGCGGGTAGTTTTCAGGAAGAATATTACGGCTTGCGGCCTGACGTTCTGCTTACTGTGCTTATCAGCCAGGATCTTTGGGATACATTCATAAGTGAAGGCGGCGTGGCCGGAGTTGAAAAGAAGTACGGTTGTTCCCGGTGAATGGAGTTTGTCCGCTTTTGTCCACGTTGCCCGCCGGGATTGAAATAATAAAGCTCCTGATAGTCTGAAGTTTTTCCTGCCGGCAGACGTCTAATATGCAGAGGATCCAAAAATTAGTGGCTAGCCTGAAAGGAGTCGTAATGATGAGTAACAGAATGGCCGGTGTGGTTGTGGCCTGGGTTATCCTGGGTTGTCTTGGAGTGGTGCTTGCGGTGCAGGAGGAGAAGAAGGTGGCGTTGCCAGTTACGCTTCCTAAGGCCCTTTTCGAAGGTACGCCAACCGGGATACAGGGAGTCCGCCTTGATCCTATCAACAAGGCAAGAAAGAGGGGGGATTTCATGGTGCCGTCAGGCACGGTGCTCCTATCGTCAAACAAGACAGTTACGGCAAGTGATCCGGCGACACTTACCGGGACTCTTGACCAGGTGACTGACGGTGACAAGGAGGGGGTGGACGGAAGTTTCATGGCGCTCGGGCCGGGAACCCAGTGGGTGCAGATTGATCTTGGTGCGGCGGTGAGTATGTCCGCGATTGTGGTCTGGCATTACCACAAGATGGCAAGAGTGTATCGTGATGTTGTTGTCCAGGTTGCTGATGACCCGGATTTTGTAACCAATGTCCGGACGCTTTTCAATAATGACAGCGACAACAGTTCCGGGCTGGGTGTTGGAAAGGACTACGAATATATTGAGACGAATGAGGGTAAACTGATTGACGGAAAGGGAGAGAAGGGCCGATACGTGAGGCTTTACAGCAAGGAAAATACGGCCGACGGGGCCAATCACTATATCGAGGTGGAAGTCTACGGCAAACCGGCTGCGAGGTAACTGGGGCGCCCGGAATTCTCCTCTTTCCTCCTGGCGCATATCCTTGTCTTGACATGGTGTATGGGGTGTGATAATCCCGCGCGCCATGTCTAAAAATGGCGCCAACAGTCTTGTGGTCAGAACGCCGGCGAAGGTGAACCTGTATCTCCAGGTTCTTGGCAGGCGGGATGATGGTTACCACGACATTGAAAGCATTCTTGTTCCCGTATCACTGTTCGATGTTATCCAGCTTGAAAAGAACGGTGGCACAATTGACCTGGTTTTTGAAAGAACGGGCGGTGTTTCGATTGATTCCATTTCCAGTGAGAGGCCGGAAGACAACCTGGTCGTGAGGGCTGGAGTTGCGTTAAAGGCCGCCACGGGTTATTCAGGCGGGGCTGTAATACGGCTTGAGAAGAACATTCCGATCGGCGGGGGTCTTGGGGGTGGCAGTGCTGATGCTGCGGGTGTTCTGATAGGCCTGAATGAACTGTGGCAGACCGGGCTTTCCAGGCCAAAATTGATGGAGATTGGGGCAAAACTGGGGTGTGATGTGCCTGCGCTGGTTCATGGCGGTCCGGTGTTGATGAAGGGGGTTGGCGACCTGGTTTCAAAGGTTTCGATGGCCATGGGGGAGCCGAATTCGTGGTGGCTGGTGCTGGTAAATCCGGGGTTTGGGGTGTCAACCGGGGATATTTACTCGAGATACAGCTTATCCTTGACTTCTCCGAGTATTCCCATTAATCATATCCGTTCTGCGTTGAGGGAAGCAGATGCGAATCTGGCTGTAGAGGGCCTGTTTAATGCTCTGCAGGATACGGTATTTCGAAAGTATCCGCTGATTGAAATGATTGCAGAGAATCTCAGGAAAGCTGGGGCTCCGGGAGTCCTTGTATCGGGCAGTGGCGCGTCAGTTTTCGGAATGGCGCGTGATGAAAAGCATGCGCTTGAGATAAGCGGGTGCGTCCGGCAGTTACCGGGCTATTCTATATGGAGCAGTGTGGTAAGGATATTGCCCGATGGTGTAATGGTAGCACACGGCCCTTTGGAGGCCAGAGTCTAGGTTCAAGTCCTAGTCGGGCAACCAGCAGAGCCGACGTGGATAAGGATGTAGCGGGATTTTTTCATGACACAAGAGAATGATGAGATGAGGATATTTACAGGAAGTGCGAATCCGGAGCTTGCGGCCAAGATAGCCGCTTTTCTCAAGATGTCTCTGGGAGAGGTTGATATCACGCGTTTTCCTGATGGAGAGCTTCATGTGAAGTTCCTGGAGAACGTGAGGGGCAAGGATATTTTCATAGTCCAGCCCATCTGTTATCCGCCGAACGAGACCCTGATGGAGCTCCTTATAATGATTGATGCGGTGAAGCGGGCGTCGGCGGCGAGGATAACGGCTGTTCTGCCTTTTTATGGTTACGCGCGGCAGGACAGAAAAGACCAGCCGAGGGTTCCGATTACGGCGAAGCTTGTTGCAAACCTTCTTGTCGCAGCCGGGGCAAACAGGATACTGGGCATGGACTTTCACGCCCAGCAGATACAGGGGTTCTTTGATATCCCCGTGGATCACCTGTATGCAATGCCTGTCATGGTGAAGTATCTGCAGGAAAAGAAGATCAAGAACCCTGTGGTTGTTTCGCCTGATTCTGGCGGTGTCAAGATGGCAGTAGCGTATGCTCAGATGCTGAATGCCGGAATCGCGCTGGGTGCGAAGATCCGCAAGGGCGCCCGTGAGGTTGAGGCCTTGAATGTTGTAGGCGATGTTGACGGTTGCACAGTGGTAATGGTTGACGATCTGACTTCGACTGCCAAGACACTGTGCGAGGCAGCCAAGCTTCTGAAGAAGCATGGTGCAAATGATATTTACGCGGCCGTCTCGCATGCAATGCTGGGGCCGGATGCAGTGAAACGTCTGGAAGAATCTCCCATAAAGGAGCTGATTATTACGGACAGTATTCCGTTAAAGTATGAGGGGAAGTTTCCAATAACCGTTCTTACCGTGGCAGAGCTGCTCGGTGAGGCAATAATAAGGATCCACGAGAACCGTTCGGTGACCTCGTTGTTCAAGCTATAAGCAGTCGGGAGAAGTCATGTCTAAGGAAATGAAAATAACGGCGCAGAAACGTTTGGTGTCGGGAAGCAGTTCGGTTCAGCGCCTGAGAAAACAAGGATTACTTCCCGGAGTCATCGGTACCAGCAAGGGCGAGTCGCGGCTGATTCAGATGAATCGCCATGATTTTGACATGTTCCTTCGTCATCACAGGAGCGAGAGCCTGATTCTCGACCTTGACATTGAGGGTGACAAGACGAGGAAGGTCCTGCTTAAGGAAGTCCAGCATCATCCGGTTTCGGATATGATCCTGCATGTTGATTTCATTGAGGTTTCGATGACCAAGAAGATGAGGGTCAACATACCGGTAAGGCTTATCGGGGAACCTGTTGGTGTTACATCCGAAGGCGGAGTGCTTGATCAGCTCATCAGGTCGGTTGAGGTTGAGTGCTTGCCCGGTGACCTGGTTGAAGGGATTGAGATTGATGTTTCGGCTCTCAAGGTTGGTGATGCCATACTTGTAAGCCAGATCAAGGTTGATCCGAAGCTGCACATTCTTACGAACGGGTCTGTTGCCGTGGCCAATGTTTCGATACCCAAGGTCATTGAAGAGGTGACCGAGGAAGCGGCTGCAGTTCCTGGCGAGCCTGAAGTTATCGGCGCCAAGAAGGAGGGTGAAGAGGGTGAAGAGGGTGCGGAAGGCGCCGCTGAAGAAGGCAAGGAGAAGTCTGCGGGCAAGGACGAGAAGGGTGCTGCTGCGGGTGACAAGAAGGCTCCTGCTGCCGACAAGAAGGCCCCGGCGGGTGATAAGAAAGCCCCTGCTGGCGACAAGAAGGCTCCTGCAAAGGAAAAGAAGGGTTAAGGATAGATTACGGAAAAACGTGTGAAGGTCATTGTCGGACTGGGTAATCCGGGAAAGCAATACGAGAACACACCGCACAATGCGGGTTTTTCCGTAGTGGATGAGCTGGCGGGAAGGCTCGAGTGCACTTTCAGGAACAGTTTCCGGTTCAGCGCGCGCGTGGGTAAGGCGCTGTATAAGGAAGAAGATATATTGCTGGTCAAACCGGAAACATATATGAATAGAAGCGGCCTCGCGGTTGGCCCTGTTCTGAAATACAGGGGCGGGCAGCCGGGAGATATGATAGTGGTGCTTGATGATGCCGACCTTGAAGCTGGCCGGTTGCGTATAAGGGGCAAGGGCGGAAGCGGCGGGCACAAGGGACTGGAGTCGATTATTGACTCTGTCGGCAGTGATGAATTTATCAGGGTCAGGATCGGGATCGGCAGGGTGGGCAGTGATGACCTGGTTGAGCACGTGCTGAGGCCGTATTCGGCTGGAGACCGGAAGAAGATGTCGGAGGTGTACAGGCTGGCCGGTGACGCAGTGATGTGTATCCTTGATTACGGCGTATCGGAAGCGATGAACAGGTTTAACGGAGAAAAGGTTGAGTTTGAAAACACAGAAAAAACGCGGGGGAGAGAGTAGTTGAAAACATACGAAGCAATGATTATTTTCTCGAGTTCGATGAAAGAAGATGCCCTTCAGAAGGCCATGGAGCAGATCCAGGGCGAGATAACCAAGCTGAAGGGAACAATCAAGGAAGCGCGGATCCTGGGAAAGAGACAGTTTGCCAGGCAGATGAAGAAACAGGATTCCGGACAGTATGCCAGGATTGATTTCCAGATGGCGCCGGACACTGTTGCCGCCCTTCTCGCAAGGTTCAAGATGAGTGAATCAATTTTCCGCCTGCAGTTAATTGCTGCAGACGAGGTGACGCGTAATTATAGCCGCCGCGTTCCGGTTGGAGAGGATGGAATGGATGGCATCTCTTAATAAAGTCTTTCTGATAGGCAACCTGACCAAGGATCCCGAGGTGCGTTACACGCCGGCCGGGAAAGCTGTTGGTGACCTGCGCATGGCGGTCAACAGGAAATACAAGACTGCAGATGGGCAGGAACGTGACGAAACGTGTTTTGTGGGAATTGTTGTCTGGGGGCGGCAGGCGGAAACCTGCGGCGAGTACCTGCGCAAGGGTTCCCCGGTGATGGTTGAAGGCCGTCTGCATTATGAAGAGTGGGAGAAGGACGGCAAGAAGAACAACCGTCTGCGCGTTGTTGCTGAGCGTGTCCAGTTCATGGGCGGACCGAAATCGGGAGAGTCCAGGGATACGCGCGGTTCTGAAGTGTCGAAGAAGGGGGCGGATGCTGGCGCGCCGGAAGAGGTTGCGGCAGACAGTGCGCCGGTTGATGAAGATAATCTGCCTTTCTAGGCGGACTAGGTGTTTGTTAGCAGGAGGTTTTTAAAGATCATGCCAGGTAGAAGAAGAAACGAAGAATACGGTGAAAGAAACGAGCTTCCGCTGATCAGGAAAAAGTCGCGACATCTGGAAGGCGTCAGCGATGTTGATCCTTATGATTATGATCTCGTCAGGAAGTTTGTGACAGAGCACGGAAAAATCATCTCGTCGCGTATCAGCGGCGCATCGGCAAAACAGCAGAAGCAGATCAAGAAAGCTGTACGCCGTGCCCGTGTGCTGGGACTCATTCCCTGATATCTTGCGACTGGTAATTGTTTGTACAAGGTTTTGAACGGGGGTTTTGTTTTATGACTAAGGAAGTTCTTTTGATGGCGGATGTAGCCGATCTTGGCGCCGAGGGTGATGTTGTCAAGGTTTCGGAAGGGTATGCTAGGAATTACCTTCTGCCCAGGAAACTTGCCGCGCCGGTAACCGGGGCGACGATGAAGCGGCTTGAGAAGATCAGGAAAGAAAGGGAAGCCACCCGCAAGGTTGAGCTTGCTGCTGCGCAGGAGCTTGCAGCCAAACTGGAGAAGATTTCCTGTACGATACCGGTGAAGGCCAAGGAAGAGAAACTTTACGGTTCTGTTACAGTCAATGACGTTGTGGATGCTCTCAAGGCTAACGGGGTCCAGCTGGATAAGTCGAAGGTGCTTCTTGCTGAACCTATCAAGGAGCTCGGTGTTTTTGAGGTGAAAATCAAACTTCATGCTGAAGTGGAAGCTACCATCAAGGTGTGGGTCGTTGAGGAATAACCGAAATGGCCATGGAATCCGTCTCTCCGCAGCCTGTTTCAAGAACGGGCCGGGTGCCGCCGAATAGCGAAGAAGCTGAACGCG
>Ga0172375_10003354_pt1 | contig 24340 bp, 20 predicted proteins | sample LakKiv1m_FD_114537 | JGI IMG/M metagenome (GOLD analysis project Ga0172375, IMG submission 114537) | Freshwater microbial communities from Kabuno Bay, South-Kivu, Congo - kab_092012_11.1m | ecosystem: Environmental > Aquatic > Freshwater > Lake | place: Democratic Republic of the Congo... | reverse complement strand
GGCTGGAACCACTTATACCACCGGAACGATTACCGGTGATTGCACTGTTACGGCAACCTTCACTTTGAATACTTATACTGTCTCAGCTTCCGGCGGGAGCGGCGGTACGATATCGCCAGCTTCGCAAACGATTGGCTATGGCTTCTCCGCAGTTTTTACGGTTACTCCTAACGCTGGTTATTCAGCTTCGGTTTCGGGTTGCGGTGGCGCGCCGCCTTCCGGTGACGCGGAATTCGCTTATACCACCGGAACGATTACTGGTGATTGCGCTGTCACAGCAACCTTCACTTTGAAAAAATATTTGCTGACCATCGACAAGCGAGATACGGGTTACGGCACGGTCACTAGTGATCCGGCGGGGATTGATTGCGGCGCGACTTGTTCTTACTCGTATGATTATGGTGCGACGATTACCTTAGCGGCTAATCAGTCTATCGGTTCCACTTTCACGGGCTGGTCAGGCGGAGTCTGTTCCGGTACGGGTACTTGCCAAATCAATATTACCGGTCCTCTTACAATAGAAGCGAATTTTACGCTTATCGATTTAGCGCTAAATCAACCGGCAAGCGGTTCTTCTGAGTACTCGTCGCTTTTCCCTCCTGAAATTTATTCTTTTGACAGAGCAGTGGATGGTTCCGATTCAAGTTTTTGGCGTAACATCGATGATTCTTCTCCTAATCCGCAATGGCTTTCCGTTGACTTGGGTGGAACTTATACCGTTAAACAGATTTATTTAATTTGGCAAAAACGGCCAGACTCTTATAGCGTTCAAGTTTCAAATGATGGATCTTCTTGGACTACTGTTCATTCGGTCGTCTTCCCTTTGTCTCTTGATTCACAGTCTATTGGCACTCCTCAAGCGGGACGATACATTCGAATTTATACAACTTCCTATTCATCTTACATCGGTATCTACACGTTTAATGCTTATACTTATTAAATTTAAAGAAACGATTGGTTTGAAGATTTTTAGCCTTTCGATGTTAGAAAGAAAATGCTATTATAATGAAATCAATAATAAATAAGCAGTATAACTTTCTGGCGGGCTTTACCTTGATCGAATCGTTAGCGATTATTTCCATCATTCTGCTTCTTTCGGGAATTGCGATAACTAATCGTCTATCTGGTCAAAAAAAGTACGATGTCTTGCAGGTTTCAAAAAAATTCGCATCCGACTTACGGCAAGCTCAAAATATGGCTATCTCCGGCAAAAAACAGGGGACAGTCGCTTCGGCCGGTTATGGTCTTTATGTAGTTAGCCCGGAGCAGTATAAAATTTTTTATAATAAAACAATTGACGCTTCTGATAGCAGCAAACGCTACGATGAAGTTATGGGCAATAGCGTTGATATTGAAACGATAAGGTTGCCGCTTAATGTTTCTTTGTCGCCAACTGGCATTACAATTTTTTTCGTTTCGCCGGATCCGACGACTTACATTAATGGTCTCAACTTCGGTTTACAGGACTTTATTTTAGCTAGTGACGGTATAAATAGAAAAATCACGGTTTATTCTAGCGGCTTAATCAACGCTGATTAAATATGAAAAAAGATATTGAACAAAAAGAAAAAAAACAGGCGGGATTTTCTCTGGTAGAGGTGATGGTTTCTCTCTACATTTTGATTGTTGGAATTCTCGGAGTAATAATTTTAACCACCACCACGACAAAAGCCGGTGCAATGAGTTCTTCAAAATTAATTGCGGCTAATTTAGCCCAAGAAGGCATTGAGGTGGTTAGGAATATTAGGGATTTGAATTATGAAAATCCGGAGGGCTGTGCTTGGACTTGCTGGCACGCGGCTGTTTCGGCCGCTCTAGGTAGCTACTTGGTGCAATATGACGATACTGCGTTGCGTCCGTTTGCCGATACGCCGCTACTCTATAATCCGACGAGCGGTCTTTACAGCTACACCAGCGGTTCGGCCAGCAAGTATAATTTTAAAAGGGTAATTACTTTGGCGGACACTAATCCGCCAAACTCCGGCACCTCTACCAAAATAGTCTCAACCGTTACCTGGACAGCAAACGGCCAATCTCATTCCTTGGTTGTGGAGGATGATTTTTGGAATTGGCGATAGCGGACGATTCAATAGACTGTATTAACCAAAAGAACGATGAAACAAAGAAATAATTATATTTTGCAAAAACAGGATAAACCGAATGGTTTTACCATAATTGAGCTTCTTGTCGCTATGGCTACCTTTTCAATTGTTGTACTTACTATTGCCGATATTTTTTTAATGGGAATGGGGGGAGGCAAAAGAGCCTTTGGCCAGCAAGATATTCAAGAGGCAGGCCGATTCATAATGGAATCAATGTCAAAAGAACTTAGGATGAGCAAAATAAATACGGCCGCCAGCACCGACCTCTCAAGTACAATCAGTATTACTAACTCAAAAGACGAAACGCTTGATTATTTTTTTGATGTCGATAATAAAAATGTTAGTCGAAACGGAGAACCGCTAAGCTCTAGGGAAATTGAATTGACCGGTGGTTTTTATATTAAACAAGATGATCCCGATTCTCAGCCGCGGGTAACGATAGTTATGGTTTTAAAAAACAGGACTGATAAAGTTGGAGAACAGACGGAAATTAATTTGCAAACAACCGTTTCTTCGAGACACTATGCCAAATAGAAAATCAATTTTTTATAGTTTTGAGTGTTCTGGCCGGGAGCGCGGGGCCGCTACCATTTTAATGGCTTTTCTCATAATAAACATTTTGTTGATGGTTGGCTTAACAGCGGCCAGCATTATGGTTTTAAATATTAGGATGTCAGCGGAAATTGCCGATTCCGTGCCGGCTTTTTACGCGGCTGATGCCGGCTCCGAGTTGTGTCTTTATCAGGTAAGAATGCTTAACGCGGATGTCTGTTTAGAGGCGGGAACTCTGGGGAATAGCGCAACATTCAGTGCCAGGAAAGCGTCAGGCGAAAGTAAAATTAAATCAACGGGTTCTTTCAAGGAGACCAGCAGAGAATCTGAAATTACCTGGTGATGACAAAACAGGAAATAAAAAAACGCATAGAAAAGCTTAGAGCGGAAATTGACTATCACCGTTATCAATATCACGTGATGGACCGGCTTGACATTTCGGACGCGGCTTTTGACTCGCTGAAAAATGAGCTAGAGGAACTAGAATTAAAATGGCCGGAATTCGTTACGCCCGATTCGCCGACGCAGCGGGTTGGCGGAAAGCCGCTGGACAAATTTATCAAGGTACAGCATGGCCAGCCCATGCTGTCTTTAAATGATGCTTTCGGCGAAGAGGAAATAAAGGCCTGGCAGGAAAGAATTCAAAAAATTACACCCGATGCCAAATTTGATTATTTTTGCGAGCTGAAGCTTGACGGTTTAGCCGTATCTTTAATCTACGAAAAAGGCTTATTGGTTCAAGCCGCCACTCGGGGAGATGGAAAAATAGGGGAAGATGTTACTCAAAACATTAAAACTATCCAAGTTATCCCGCTGGTTCTTCGCCGGCCCAAAGAGGTAGAGCTCAAATCGGCTGGGTTTGACGCTCAGCAGATAAAAAAGATAATAAAAGCTGTCCAGGACGGTCGAATAGAAATTCGCGGTGAAGCAATAATGACCAATAAGGTTTTTTTAGAACTAAATAAAAAATACGAAAAAGAAGGCCGGCCGCTATTGGCCAATTCGCGTAACGGCGCAGCCGGCTCCATTCGTCAGCTGGATTCGAAAATTACAGCTGAACGGCGGCTTAGTTTTTACGGCTACGCGCTGATTACGGATTTGGGTCAAGAACGGCACGCGGAAGAACATCTAATTATCAAAGCTTTTGGCTTGCCGTCTTTTATCGGCCGGGAAAAACAAAATTACGCTTGTCACTGCTCCGATCTTGAGGAAGTCATTGCCTTTCACGAATTTTGGGTCAAAAATAAAGCCAGATTGCCTTTTGGCTGTGATGGGGTGGTGGTCGTGGTAAACGATATTGCTTTGCATAAAAAACTAGGCGTCGTCGGCAAAGCGCCCCGGTGGATGCAGGCCTATAAATTTTCGGGCGAAGAAGCGACGACTAAGGTAGAGGATATTGTTTTACAGATTGGCCGAACTGGTATTTTAACTCCAGTGGCAATTCTGCAGCCGGTGAATGTGGGAGGGGTGGTTGTCTCCCGGGCCACGCTTCATAATGAAGACGAGATAAAAAGATTAGGTTTAAAAATCGGCGATACCGTCATTATTCAGCGGGCCGGCGATGTTATTCCCGATATTCTTCAGGTTTTACCAAAACTTCGTACGGGTCAGGAAAAAGATTTTAGGATGCCAAGCTCTTGTCCGATGTGCCGCGGAACGGTTCAGCGGCGAGAAATTGGTTTGGCTAAAAATTCCAAAAGTGTCGGTTACTTTTGCGCGAATAAAAATTGCTTCGCTGTGAATCGCCGGCGCTTGCACCATTTTGCGGCCAAGTCGGCAATGAATATTGACGGACTCGGACCAAAAATTATTGATCAGCTTTTGAGGGAGGGCCTAATTCGCAATGCGGCCGATATTTACGAACTAAAGGAAGGGGACCTGGAACTGCTTGAGCGGTTTGCTCAAAAATCGGCTAAGAATTTAATTGATTCCATTGAGCGAAGCAAGCGAGTGCCACTTTATCGCTTTATCAATGCGCTAGGCATCTTGCACGTGGGCGAGGAAACGGCAATCGACCTGGCTAATCATTTCGGTTCAATCGGGAATCTTAAGGCAGTCAGCGAGGAAGAGCTGGGTAAAATAGCGAATATCGGCGAGGTGGTAGCCAGAAGCATCATTGAGTGGTTTAGCGATACTAATAATCGAGAGACCTTGGAGCGCTTATTGAAACAAGTCAAAATAGAAAATCCGAGAGCTTCCAAAAAAGAGCAGGTTTTTAAAAATATGACGATTGTTTTAACCGGTGAGCTATCCAGTTTAAGCCGCGATCAGGCAAAACAATTAGTTCGTGAGCGGGGCGGGGAAGTGGCCTCGACGGTTTCCGCTAAGACTAGTTTGGTAGTGATAGGCGCTAATCCTGGCTCAAAATACGAAAAAGCTAAACAGCTGGGGATAAAAATTATAGGGGAAGAAGCTTTTAAGGAATTAATAAAATAATATCTCTGGCTAAAAAAATAAGCCTGACGAGGCTTGCCTTTTTCAGAACAAAATGCCGCAGTTGGCATTTTTTAGGTTGTCTTTAAGGTCATCACAACGAACTGGTTTGCTTGTCTGTCGTTGGCCGATTTCATTCTGCAGAGATACGTTTCGTCGTTTTTGATATTTTTTAATCTATACCAGAAATTCAAGTAGGCTGGTATGGAATAGTAGGTGTTGGCAATAAAAATAAGAATCATTATTTTAGCATGTTATCATAGTCGCGGGAATCAGCTCAAAGTATAGCTATTGTCTGTTTTGGTTTTTGGCAATCGTTACCATTAATGATCCATATTTTTCGCCGAGCCATCTAAATAGGGTTCCGATAAAGATGACGAAAAAAAGACTTTTTTTGTGGTAGCTGCTAAAAATATGTGCTAAGGGTAATTTTATAATTGAGAAAATATTATACAAGTAATATTTTTGATTTTTGAAACCAGGATTGGCTATACAAAAGAAATAGAAAGAGAGTCCTTCCTCGAAATTTTTTTGAAGAAATTTTTTAAAAGTGATTTTCTCTAAGCTAATCACGCGTGATGGAGTAAAATACAGAGGACTATCTTTTCGCAGAACTTTTTTCTTAATCATCATTTCCGCTAATTGTATGAGTGAAATTTCTTGGTAATTAATATTCAAATCTTCTAGGAACTCTTTTTTGTATGACATATTGGCCAATGTTCCTACGGGATTTTGATAGAACAGGCTATTTTTCATTTCATAGAGTCCGTTGAAGTAATTAATTATTTTATCTGTGCCAAATTTTTTCCCTAGTTCTAAATAGTAGTATTCGGCAAAAATGGTATAAAAATTTTGATAAATATATCCACCAATGCCGGCAACTTCTGTTTCTTTTTGATACGCAAGATAAAAATTTACTAACCAATTTTCTGGTGTCAGATGGCCGCTTTTAGTGAAGCAGATAATTTCGCCCGTGGCCATGCTTATGGCTTTTTCAATAAATTCCAGGCCCGAGCCATTATCATTGCGAGATATGCTATTGATGGTAGGAATCCAATTATTAATTTGAGGGATTTCTTTAATCATTTTCTCAATATCTTGTTCGGATGGTCCATTCGCAACGATAATCTCGTAGTTTTGTTGAGGAAAAGTTTGTCCTAGCAGAGAACGGATGGTTAGTCTCAAAAATTCGTCATTTTTTTCCGAGTCATGAATAACTATTACGCTAAAAATAATTTTTTGTTCAATATTATTTATTATTTTTTCAGACAGCAAATTTTTGTATTTGGAAATCAATTGAGCGTCTCTTTTCTGTTCCGACAAGGATCTTTTTTGAGTTTCAATTTCAAATTCTTCGAAAACATGATACAGAATGGGCTTTTCCGGTAGTATTTCAGTTTCCAGCAGGTCAATCAAGGCATCTGCTGCTCGTTGTCCGCATTTTCCATCATTAAAAGAAAAAAGATTCTCTCTAATTTTTTTTCTGGCATCTCTATAAAAAGGTTTATCTTCTAAGCCTTGCCGGATGGCTAGTTTTAGCTCTTCTGGTTTTTTCAGAGTAACGATTAGTCCTTCTTTTTTTATTTTCTGCTCAATGCTTCCGGTATAGGTGACGGCTCTTGCCACTCTGCCGCGACGGTAATACTTTATTTTTCGATGTTCTTTTTCTAGGTGTTCTTTGGCGATAAAGTCTGCTAGTACCAGCGGCTTATCGGCCAATATCGCATCAAAAATAGCGCTGGAGTTGTCGCTCAAAACAACGTCGGTTACCTTTAAGAGGGGGAGCAGATCGATATCATCTTTAAATAAAATCAAATTGGGGTGATCTAATTTTTTAATTAATTCCGGTTCGTCAGTAACATTAAAGTGGTGAAACTTAACAATAATATTGTAATTGGCGGATAGCTTTTTTAGCGGTTTCGCCAGATCTTTAATAGAGCCAAGATCGCTATGTGTTGGCAAATACAGAATAGTTTTCTTGGCCGGGTTGAGCCTCAGTCGTAGTCCTTGTAAAAAAGAGGCGTCAAACTCATTATTGAACCAATCATCAAATTTAGGATTCCCCACAATTTTGGCATTGGTATACAGTTTTAAAATTTCAAAATCGTGTTCTCCGTACGAGAGATAAAGATCCCATTTTCGTTGACTGGGGCGGAAAGTGTTGAGATTTTTTCCGGCTCCGTACATTAAGCTCGCTTTGCGCCGCAATAAATTACATTTTAGGTTAATACACCCATTGGGCCAGAGCGAAACCAGGATCTCGTATTTAGAAAAAAATTTTTCCAGGTACGAAGGATACCAATAGTCACGATAATACAAGATCCGGAAAGAAGCATTGTGCTTTTTGAGTACCGCAATCATAGCTTCCAGCAATTCGGGGGGTTGCTCTACGGGATAAAAAACTCCCAGATCGACGACGAATTCCACTTCTTCGGGGATATATTTATAGATATTTTTAAAAAAGTAAAAATGGATCGGGTAGGCCAGGATAAAACCAATTTTGGCCTTGGGGTTGTCCGACACTCTTATTTCTTTGTCTATCAAAAGTTCATGAGTCATTTCATTTTAGTTAGAAAAAATTTGGCAATTTTCAAATCGGATGGAAAGGTTAATTTTAGGTTCCGTTCATGATGTTCCACGATATTTATTTCTTTTTTTAAGTCGAATAACAGATGGAGATTGGTTGCCGCTCGGAAATAATTTTTATTTTTATAAAATTTTTCATAGGCCTCAGCGACCAGATCAAAGTTGAAGCATTCGGGCGTCTGTAAAGAAAATAGGGCTTTTGACGGGAAGACATTCGTAATTTTAGAATCTTGGGCAGCGGCCACAGACTCCACGACTTTAATTCCAGCGATAGCGGTACCGTACTTTTTAGCAGTAGCCACTGTTTCTTTAATCACGTTGCTTTCAATAAAGGGTCGGACGCTATCGTGGAACAACACGTAATCAATGCCTTTATTTTTTAGAAACTTGATAGCGTTATAGGATGATTGCGATCGGCTATCTCCGCCTTCTATATACTCTATTTTTACGGTCGGTATTTTTTTTAAGAGAGCGGCCATTATTCCGGGAATTTTTTTGAGCCATTTTTTATTGACCACGACAACGATTTCTGAGAAAATGCGGCAATCAATAAATTTTTTAAGCGTGTAAAATAAGATTGGTCTATTCCCAATATTTATATATTGTTTTGGAGTCTTGCCGCCGAACCTTTTGCCTTCTCCAGCCGCCAAAATAATAGCCGCGATTTTTGTATTTTTTTTCATATTTGTGGGGCTAGGCCATGAAGCGGGCGCCATTTATGTGGATGCATTGGCCGGTAATATAGCTATTCTTGGAAGAGGCCAGGAAGGCAACTAAATCGGCTACTTCTTGCGGTTCGCCGATCCTGCTTAGGGGGATTTTTTTCAGGCCCGCCTTCATCTGTTTTTTTACCAAAGAGGCCATTTGCGTATTAATATAACCGGGGACGACGCCATTCACTAAAATATTTGATGATGCTAATTCAAGGGCTAACGCTCGGACCGCTCCGATCAGCCCTGCCTTAGAAACCACATAAGCGAATTGGGAACTTGAGCCGACAAAAGCGCTCGAAGATAAGATGAAAATAATTTTCGAACCGGTAGATTTTTTTAAAAAAGGCAAGGCGTATTTTGCCACTAAAATATTACCTCGCAAATTCGTTTGGATTATCTTGTCAAAGCTATTTAATTTCAGATCGCAAAATGGCTGAGTGGCAATTATTCCCGCGTTGTTGACCAGAACATCCAAAAATCCGACTTCTTTTTTTACGGTCTCCAGCATCTTTTTTACTTCTTTTTCTTTCGAGATGTCGGCCCTGATAACTAAAAAATCTTGATTTTTTAGTTTCAAGGTCTTTGCTAGTTCAAGCACTTCTTTTTTTGATTTATTGTAATTCACAATTACCCGGAATCCATCATCGGCTAGCCGAAGAACAATTGCTCTGCCAATCCCTCGGCTACCCCCGGTTACTAATGCAGTTTTTTGTTTCGTTTTTAACGCATGAGTCATAAACATTGGAGTTCTTATTCTTTTTCAACTTTACAGAGACCATTAAAATTGCTAAAATTCTGGCGAAACATCACAAAATATGATTAAAGAATTCTCATCTAATACATTACCAGAGGTTGATGGGGCATGCAATATCTGTTCTTCTACGCGTATTAGCAAAATAGAATACACATTTTTAGGCGAGAATAGAACGCCTTTTAAATTGAGAAAAAATTCTCAGCTTTTTATTATTTGTCCGGATTGCGGTTATAGCTTTTGTCCGGGAAATTACCGCGATGATGTTAAGACTCTAGGAGAGGGGAACAGTAGGCCCGGTTGTGTTGAGAGAATTGGTGATGGCATAACGCCTGGTAGGGAATATTTTATGGCCATGAGCGCAGTCGGTATTTTTAAAAAAAAAATAAAGATTTTGATATTTAGCCCTGGGCTTAACAAGGATCATTTACTGCTTAGAAAACATGATTTAATATCCGAATGTAAAATTACTGATCTAAAAAATTTTCAAAATTCAGAATATTTTTTACCGATAGAAACAGGGGAGGTCTTTGATGCTGTTATTGTTTGCGAAGTGGTTGAGCATTTTATGAGGCCAAGAGAGGAATTTTATCGATTGTTCTCTTATCTTAATAAAAATGGTTTATTAATTATTTCTACCGCTATGCGCCAACAAGAAGAGAATCACTCTTACTCTCTCTACCCATTTTTAACCGGGCATACGAGCTACTACTCTTTTGCATCGGTTATCCACTTGGCTCGGATGAACAATTCATACATTGATTTTAGAGTTCCTACGGGAAAACATATTTTAGGTGGAGCTAAAAGATATATATACATGACAAAAAACAGGGTTGCATATTTTACTATTATCAATCATTTTTCAGCATTTCCTCACCCTCCTAGTGAATATAGCGAATATTCTTAAAAAAATGCCCAAAATTGTATTGTTGATCGAGGATTAGGCTAAAAGTTATCATTTTCTAGCCAAAAAACCTTTGCTTTTCTTGTTGATTATCGGATGGCAGGACGAAGGACAAGAGCATCGCATAGACCTTGCCCAACCATCTGAATAAGGTTCCGATAAAGATGGCAAGAGAGAGACTTGTCTTGAGGTAGCCATCGAGAATGTTTATGAGTGGCAATTTTATAATCGAAAAAATATTATACTGGTAATGTATCTTAAGGTTCGGATTGGTTAGGCAAAAAAAGTAATAAGCCATACCTTCCTCAAAGCTTTTTTGAATAAATTTTTTAAGAGTCATCTTTTCTAGCTGGGTCACGCGATAGGGGGCAAAGCACAGAAGATTGTTTTTTTGTAATATCTCGTTCTTTATTGCCATTCCCGCTAGCTCCGTAAGCGAGATTGTCTGATAATTAATAGGCAAATTTATTATTTTTTCTTTTTTGTACGACATATTGGTCAGGGCGCCAGCCGGATTTTGGTGAAATAAATTATTTTTGATTGCAAAGAGCTTTCTTAAATAACCTTTCTCTCTGTTTGTTCCTAGTTTTTTTCCTAACTCTAGATAATAATATTCGTCAAAAATAGTATAAGCATCACGTTTCTTAATGGCGTATCCGCCGATACCGGCGACATCCGGTTGTTTTTTATATATAATATAGAAATTTAATAACCAGTCTGAGGGCGCCAAGCAGTCACTTTCAGTAAAGCAAATAATTTCACCCGCGGCCATATTTATAGCGCGCTTGATAAATCCTAGGCCCGAATCATTGCTGCCACGAATTGCATGCTTTATGGCAGGTATCCAGCCATCAATTTGAGGGATTTCTTTGATTATTTCCCCGACATCTTCTTTGGGTGGCCCGTTGGCGATAATAATTTCATAATTTTGCTGAGGGAATGTCTGCTCCAGGAGCGAGCGAAGTGTTAATGGTAAAAAATCAATTTTTGTCGGATTGTGAATAATTATTATGCTAAAAACAATTTTCTGTTCGTTTTTTTCTTCTATTTCTTCGGATATTTTTTTAAATAATAAATTTTCATATTTAGAAATTAATCGGGCATCTTTTTTCTGCTCCGACAAGGATCTTTTCTCAAGCTCATTTTCAAAAACCTGAAGCGCATGATAAAAAGCTGGTTTTTCGGGAAGCTCCTTGCTGTTGAGCAGGTTAATTATGGATTTTGCGGCCCGTTCGCCACACTTGCCGTCATTAAAAGCAAACAGTTCCTTCCTTATCTTCTCCCGGGCATTTTTGTAGAGAGGCTTGTCTTCTAGCCCACATTTTATACCATACGCTAATTGTCCGGGTTTTTGTATCGTGACTATCAGTCCTTCTCTTTTTATGACTTGCTCAATACTTCCAGAATATGTTGTGGGGGTGACCCTGCCCCGACGATAAAATTTAATCTTTTTGTGCGTGATATCTAAAAAATCTTTGCTTAAAAAATCCGTGGCGACGATTGGTCTATCAGCTAGAATCGCATCAAATATAGCGCTCGAATTGTCGCTTAAAACCACATCGGCAATCTTAAGCAAGGGGAGTAAGTCGGTATCGTCATTGAATAAAATTATATCCTCGTGCTTCAGCTCTTTTTTTAATTCTGGCTCATCGGTGATATTAAAATAATGAAGCTTAACAAGGATATTATAATCTTCCGTTAATTTTTTTAGCGGCCTTGCTAAATCTTTAATAGAACCAAGCTCTCCATGTGTGGGGAGGTACAAAATTGTTTTTTTAAACGGATTAATTCTTGTTCTTAATTCTTCCAGGAAGATCGCGTCAAATCTATTATTAAACCAATCGTCAAATTTTGGATTACCGACAATTTTGCATCCAGAAAACAAAGAATGTATTTTAAAATCGCGCTCGCCGTAAGATAGCGTTAAATCATAAATTTTTCCTGACATGCGATACATCGTGAGCTCTTTGCCGGAACCGTAGACCAGTCTTACCTTTTTTTGCTAATATTGCATTTTAGCTTAAGACAACCTCGCTCCCACAATGAAACTAATAAATCGTATCGCGAGAAAAATTTTTTTTGATAAAGTGAGTAATAATAATCTTCATAGTGAAGAATCCTAAAAAAAACATTATGTTTGTGTAAAAGTTTGGTGATAGTTTCTAGGAGATTGTCGGGTTGCCTTATAGGGTAAAAAGTACCGAGATCAATAATAAACTCTGCCTGGTTCTTTATGCGTTCATAAATATTTTTATAAACATAAAATTGGAATGGATAGGAAATAATAAGCCCAATTTTTGCGGATGAGTTTGGGTTGTCTTCTGTCTTTTTTTTCTCCCCTATTGAAGCATTCTCGGTCATATTATTTCGCTGATAAAATTTTCATAATTATTATCACCTCCGGTCCCGTGTTCATCGCCCCCTTGGCTTTACAGAGATTGTTGAAGTTGCTAAGATTTTGGTAAAATATCACAAAATATGAAACATGAATAAGGAATTCTCATTTAACGCGCTGCCAGGGGTTAGCGAAACGTGCAATGTCTGTTCTTCGACGCATATTAGCAAGGTAGATTGCATGTTTAAGGGTGAAAATCGAACATCTTTTAAATTGAAAAAGGATTCTCAGCTTTTTATTCTTTGCTCGAATTGCGGTTATAGTTTCTGTCCGGGGAATTATCGTGATGATGTTAAAACTTTAAAGCGAGGGTGTGATAAAAATAATTATGTTGCTAGAATCGGCGACGGAATAACACCCGGTAGAGAATATTTTATGGCCATGAATGCGATTGGTATTTTGAACAAAAATAAGTTAAGAGTTTTAATTTTTGGTCCCGGATTTAACAAAGATCATATTTTAATCAGAAAGCATGATCTGGTGTCTGAATGTAAAATTATGGATCTAAAAAATTTTCAAAATTCTGAGTATTTTGTACCAATAGACACAAAAGAAGTTTTCGACATAGTTATCGCTTGCGAAGTTATTGAGCATTTTGCGGATCCAAGAAAAGAATTTTCAAGCCTAATCTCTTATTTGGACAAAGATGGATTACTGATTATTTCTACTTGCATGCGCCTGCATCAGGGAGGGGATCATGCTTATAATCTCTATCCATTTTTACACGGACATATGAGTTACTATTCCTTTGCGTCACTTATTTGTTTGGCTCGAATGAATAATTTTTATATAGACTTTAGAATCCCGATAGGATGGCGTTTTTTATCTAGGTCCAAGCGATACGTATATATGACGCGAAGCAAGGACGTATATTTTGCTGTTCTTAATTATTCTTTAGCGTTTCCGAATCCTCCTAGTGAATACGGGGCGATGAAAGTTCTTTTATAAAATAAATATCGATAAAAATTTATTTTAAATAGGGTTGTCTTTTTTAGCGCAGATTTTTTATATAAACATCTAGATTTTTCATAAGTCCTTCGATAATTGTTTCCCTCAAATCTTTATATCTGTTTATTCTGTCGCAAAGTCTTCGATAGGAATCTCCATTAAATACGTAATGACCAGCGATAATAGAGCAAAGTAAGCGATTCTTTTTGGTGTTAGAATGGAGCCATTTTGCCCATTTTTTGCTTGCGTAAGCATCGTTTAAAAAATCTGTGGAGTCAACTCCGTAGAGAAAGGCCTTCTCGAGAGTAATCATAGTTTGAAGTACGCCATACTGTGGGGCGACATTCATTGCGTCCAGAAGTCCCTTTCGCATCATTATCTCTTTCTCTGAAAGATAATCGCAATTATGCTCTTTGAAATATACATTGTATTGTTCGGCGAGTGGGCGTACCGTTTTAAGGAACTTTGCGTTAAATGTACCTACTTGATTTATCTCTTTTATTAGGCTGCCGGTACATAGCACGAAGAAATGGATCGGACCCAAGGCAGTAAAAAATCTGATTTCTTCTTCGATGCGAGAAATATTAGTAGAAAAATTATTCTTATTCTCGTTCATTCCCACTTCAAGAAGAATGTTCGGGGATTTATTGTAGATATAGCTTATTATCTTCTTTGATTGGTCGAATATCTCTTGCCGTCCCCCTTGGTGATGGCAAAAATCTATATGTATCAGGTCAAATCCATTTTCAATGTCGCTGTCAACGGTTTTATAGATGTCGTTTAGGCCGTTTGATTTGCGATGTTTAAAGCCTGGGCCACAATGATCGCGGCAGATGTAAACTTTTGCTTTTGGGCATTGTTGCCGCATTTTTTTTATGTAGGCCATGTAGTCACTAGTCCGCCATCCATTTACATAGCCGCCGTCCCAGTCGATCTGATTTTTAGAAGCAATAAGCATAAGAGGGGTTTTCTGTTTCTCTGAATATCGAAAAACAGCTTCGATTACCTCGCTCGACATTGGGCCAACACCGAATTTGCTGATAGGATTTCTTGCCATGGCATTTTAGAATAAACAATCCTGCACCAGTGGCACAGGAAAATTATTACGAGTATAATATCATTTGATTTTATATACCGTCAAACAAAATATCTTGATAACGCTCACCGTGTTGTCGCTACATATATATAAGTTATTCGGCTTGGCACATAAAAGATAAAAATTTTTGGTTAAATCCTTCTACTTTTCCGGCCCATTCCGTTCCAACGGAATCATATTTTATCGTTTTAAACATAATATAAGTTTTCCCTTCATTGTCTTGATGATAATTCGTGTAATCCCACACGATAGACAAGTCTGGCTTAACTTCTAGGATCCGTCCTGACGTACTGATGGTAATTAGCGTGTTGCCATTTGGAAGGCGTTGCGCCCCGCCCATCATCGCGGCTGCGAGCAGTGCTTTTTCGGTACCCGCTTTACCTCCGTCAAATTGCCAAGCTATCTTGTTCGTTTTTGGATTAATTTCGACGACGCGGCTCCAGAAAAACGGCCGCAGTTGTTTTCCTAGAAAATTATTATCAAACACCAAAATATTTCCGTTATCAAGAAAAGTTGCATCGTGTTGCATAGAAAACATATTTTTCGGGGAACGCCAAATAACGGCGCCGCTCTTGGCATCGATAAGCAATACAGTGCTGACGTGGCGCAAGCTTAGGAGAAAGGCCGGGACGTGGGTAATCGGATTATTGTCGGTATAACGAATCGAATTTACGTGCGACCAGTCGGATATCGGGGTATATTTATTTAGCGGATATTCTTTGGGATCAAGGTAATCATACATATGCCATCTCCATATGATATTCTTGTCTCTGTCGACCACTTTAATGGCATTCGTCCACACGTCTTTATTCCCTCCGGGTATAAACCCGCCGCTAACCTGTTCTCCAAAGGATGCTGGCGCCTTTTCCCAGGTTGAATAAGCAATCATGTTGTTCGGAAGCAATTCGAAGTCATGGGTCATATCGGAATCTGTATACTCCCACAAAACTTTTCCATCCCAGTCAACCTCTTGAATGACACCCGTTGCGCCTCCACCCGGATAAGAATCTACGTTAGTCGGCGGTGTCATCGCGATAAGCAGATTCCCATTATTTTTTAAGATAGCGGAAAGGACCGGTGATTGAGTTTTCCATCGATGTACGGCCTGGCCGCGTTGATTTATAAGTTGTACTTCGCCGGCTTCTTTGTAGAAGTTTTTGGAGTAATAAGGAGCGACAAGAATATACCCTGGGCTAACCATCTCTTGTCTATTTGCGCTGATAAGCGCGTTCATATCGGCGCGGCAAGCTTGTTTGAGCATTTTGTGTCCCCAAAAACCAATTCCCGTTGCGATAGTCATTAAGAGGAAAAACGCTGCGATATAAGCGGCGCGAGGAAACGGAGAGCCAGGAAACTTATTTTTTCTTTGGGCCGAACCGTTTTTTGCGGCAGACGAATTTTTATTGGTTGTGGTCATGTGCAAAATATTAATTATAACTAAAAAAAATTATGTTATAATCATTATATAACTAATTTCGTAAATAACGAAGCTAGTTAAAAATCAAAAGAAAGCAAAGGGGCGTGGTCTTCGGGGTAAAATTGACCAGAAGGCAGGATTTAATCTAATTATATAGAGCATAAAAAGCAGTGAATCAGGGCAAGGCCTGTCTGTTTGACAAGTACGCTGCTAAAAAATGAAGCAGTTTATTTTTATGGTAGAGCCAGTCGTAAAAAATATTATTGGATTAATTCCTGCCCATAACGAAGAAAAGGGAATAAAAAGAGTGGTTGCGGAAGCAAAAAAATATCTGGAAACGATTCTAGTCGTTGATGACGGTTCGGAAGATAAAACTTTTCAGGAAGCGAAAGAAGCCGGCGCAATTATCTTGCGGTACGGCAAAAACGAAGGCAAGGGGAGAGCCTTGAAAACCGGTTTTGATTTTGTGCTGAAAAATTATTCTGAAGCGGAGGGGGTTATCATTCTGGACGGTGACGGCCAGCACGATCCGAATGAAATTATGAAATTTATTGAAATTTTTAAAAAAGGTAATTTTGATTTGGTTTTGGGTGAGCGGGTAATTAATAAAAACAAGATGCCATTTTTACGAAGAGCGGGTAATTTTTTTGTCTCTAGCTTGGTTTCCGTGAAGATTGGTCAGAAAATTATTGACAGTCAGAGCGGTTTCCGTTTGTTCTCTCGCCGATTTCTGGATAAATTGAAGCTGGATTCAATCGGTTACGGAGTGGAGACAGAACTTCTGTTGTCTGCTGCCAAGAACAGATTCTCGATAACAACCATTCCTATTTCAGTGAATTATATAAATAAAAATCAAATAAATTTTCTAAAAGATGCGAAGATTATCGTCTCAATCATTGAAAGGCTTTTAAGCTAATGAGACTTATTCAAAAAATAAAATCGATTTTTTTAAGACTTCGTTTTTTAGACGATAAGCTGACGAAAATTTCGGTTATCGTCGCTTGTCTTATTCTTTGCGTTTTTTTGTGGATAGATATTGAAAACGATTTTAGCGGATTATCTTTAGGCAGACAAAGTCAAAATGGTTATGGAAAAGAAATGGCAGAGGTTTTGACCTGGCTTAAAAATCATTCTTCTCCGGAAGACGTAGTTCTGTCCGAGTGGACAGAGGGAAATTTTATTGTTGCGATTGCTGATCGAGGCGTTGTTTCGACCAGCAAAGTCTATCCTTCCGAGGCAAAAGAAGTCGCTCAGCGTTACGGAGATTTACGGAAATTCTTTTTTGCCGAGAGCGAAAATGATGCGATGAAAATTATAAAAAAATATAAGGTCAGATGGATTTATCTTCGGAAAAATCCAGAGATAGTTTCGATTTTAAAAGGAGAAAAAATCTCTAGTCAGAGATATGTCAAGGATGGGCGGCTCACTCAAGAGGGAATTCAAAAAACGATTATTGGAAAACTGCTTTCGTGCGCGGATTTTTCTAACTTTCAGCTGGCTCTTGATAGCCCCGATTTTTTAATTTATCGGGTTAAGCCATTTGAGCCTTCTTCCCTTACGGACGAGAAAAAAATATCCCTATTGGCTCTAGCGCGCCAAACAATGAAAAGTCGGCTTTTCGGCGGCAGCATAAACGAACCGATTGGTTGCGAGGGCGAAGGTGATTTAATCGGTGCTGATGTTGCGATATACGTTGATGGGCAGTTGAGGGGATCGCAGATTGTTTATAGGGAAACGATAGAACAGTCGGTTATTGAAGCGGCTAGCCGAACAATCAAAGACCCGCGGTTTGATCCGCTCCAAGCGGAAGAACTGAAACGAACTACTATAGAAATTTATATTTTAGGAGATAAAATTTCAATTGGCAATTTGGACTATTCGGCTAAGAGGTTGCCCGACTATTTTGGGCGGCAAGGTTTTTATCTGAAGGATAATAAGAGCGGCAAAGAAGGCTACTATCTGCCAGTTATTTTTAATAAGCTGTATTTTAGTGGCGCGGAGTCTTTCCTTTCGAGTCTTTGTAAAAAAGGAGATTTGCCGGATTCTTGCTATAAAGATAAAAGCGTGGAAATTTATGTCTATGACGGACAGCATTTTGCCGAAGATTCTTCCGGCGGCTTAATTAATTACGACGGGACCGTCTCCTTGAACAATAGCTCACGGGAGGTAAATCATTTGTCTTGGGAAGATAAATTAAACTTGGCAGCTAAGTGGCTTCAGGGCCGCCAACTGACATATGGAAGTTTTTTGACTGTTCAGGACCCTATCTACGGAAATGACGACAATCAGGCTCGGGACTTATTGCGTGATGGTTTTTCGGCGTTAGCTCTTTTTGAGGCGCATCGCTTGACCGATGATAATAATTTCTTGTCGGCAGCCAAATTAGCATTGGAATTTTTGAATAACGACGGCGTTCTTCGCCAGAAAGGCGATACTTTTGAAGTAATCGAAGATGGAAAAAGAGATATGGGAAATCTTACTTTTCTTATTAGGGCCAACTTAGCCATTTATAAAGAAACTGGAAGGAAAAAATATCTCCAAGCTGCGAAGGTGGCGGCTGATCGCTTGCTTCTGGAAAGAAGTTCGGAAGGGGCGCTTTTTTCTTCGTATGGGAATAAGGCAGGCAAGCAAATTATTTCGGATATTTTTAGCGGACAGGGGATAGCGGCCCTATCTCTTTTGGCGCAAGTGACGGGCGAGGATACTTATAGGGCGGCGGCAATTAAGGCGACAAATTTTTGGCAAACGCAATTTCGATTGCAAAGAAGGCTCTCGGTGAATAAGGAATTAAGCCTGGCCGCTAAGGCTTGGTTGGTGAGCGGGGCTTTTGAACTTTATCAGCTAACCCGCGACCAGCAATATGCAAAGCTTGGTCTTGAGGTGGCCGATTGGCTCATCAGCTATCAACGACAAAATGGGCCGGCGGTTCTTATGGGGTCTTTTCCTAACACGCCTGACGATGATTACTCTTATACAGCTGGAACTGGCAAGGTAGCCGAGGCGTTAGTTGACGCTTATCGTCTTTCGTCGGAGCTTGTTTGGCCTGCTGAAAAATATAAAAAATCTTTAGAGATGGCGTTGAATTGGCTTTCTCTCTTCCAATATCGGGCTAACGAAGTTTACTTTTTTGCTCCGGAAATTGGGCCGAAAGTGATTGGCGGATTGCGCCTGGATTATCGCTCTCCGGTGCTAAGAACAGACTTTGCGGGTCATTATATTATGGCCGCGGGTGGCTTAGTTGACATAATAAAAAATGAAAAATAATTTAATAAAAAATCATACGAATCGATTTCGGATTATCAAGATTTTGATAGTTTCTGTTTTATTGTTTGTCATTTTAACCGTTGGATTTTTAATTAGAACCGACAATCCCGATACGACAATCACAAACAATGTTGTCGCTTATTACTATGACCGAACCAACCGACTAATCCAGGATGGTTTACTTCCGGCTTTCGATAAGTGGGGTTTTGCGCCAAAAGTGTTTGCTGAAAATATTCCGCCGTTTCTTTCTTACGCGACTTTCTTTGCCTATAAAGCAGTTAGCTTAATTGTGGGTGAGGCGTTGGACGTTAAAAACTTTATTTTATTATTTCCGGTTTTGATTTATTTAATTTGGGCGGTGTCTATTTTTTTTGTCATGCGGTCTTTCTGTCGGCAAGCGCTGGATTCTTTTTTGGGAATTTTAATTATTACCCTTGCGCCGATGAGCATAGCCAGCACCTCTTTTGGCCACTATACCGAAGACACACTTGGCCTGTTTCTGTTCTTTATCTGCTTTTGGCTGTTTTTGAAGCGTCACGAGAATCTCGTTTTTTATATCGGCCTGGTCTTTTCTTTAACGGCCCTAGTTCTCACATGGCAGCAATTTCATATCTTTTTTATTGCGATGGGAATCGTTCTGGTTGCCAATCTGATCTTTTCGCCTAGTCCGTTTAATAGAAAAAAGCTTTTATATGACGGGCTTCTTTTCGTGCTGCCGCTTATTCTTGGGCATTTTATCAGCGTGAACTTGCTGGGCATAAATTATTCGCCGATTCAGATGATCAAAGAATTTTGGATTGGACTGAAGGATTTTCGTTCGAATTATATTTTAACCGCCATGAAAAGAAATAATTGGATCCCACTTTCAACAGGGGGTGCCTTAACCGGTACGGGACTTTTTCTTGGTCTGCTGATGATTCTAGGGATGATTCGATCTGCTTGTGACTGGCGCAATCTAAAATATCGGAGTATTTTTTTATTTAATGCCGTTGCTATTATTTTTGCGATGAGTTTTTCAAAGAACGGAAACATACTTTTGCCTTTTGGCCTGTACGCGGCGACAATCGGGTGGGAAAGCGTTATTGAGGCCTGGCAGCCGGCTTCTTGGAATCCGTTAAAAAGTCCGCGTAGCTTTATTAAAAAATATTGGCTGCATCTACTCAATGCGATAAAGAAAAACAAAAAAACGGTTCTTTGCGTTTTTGCGGGAATTCTTTTAATTAACGGAATTATTTTTTTTGCGCTGGCGTCTCGGGATAAATCTCGAGAATTGCCAAGGCTTCAAATTGACTGGGTTCAAAAACCGGATAGTTTTAATAATCAAGATCTGGCCAAGGCTAAGATTTTAATTAAAAACAACGGAGGAGACAGCTTGCTCCAAGATGGCGCTGCGGCCGGAATCCACGTTGAGTTGGAAAACGCGGAAGCCTCAATGATTGTTGGCCGGCAGAGCGGAACAACAATCTCTCCCGTGCTTAAGCCCGATTATCGGCGCGGCAATATTTTTTGGTTTGAAATAGCCTTTAAGCCGCTTAAAAAGAATGAGGAGGTTTCGGTGGAATTTAATATTAGGCGAACAAGTAGTAGCCGGATGACCATTTTTTATCGAGGCTGGCTGCCTGATTTTTGTCCTCTTGATTTCCAGCGCGAAACTATAAAAAAATTAACCGGGGAATATTCTGATTTGTCTCGCGGCGGTTGGCGGGATGAGAGATGCCTTATCCGGGAGCCGGCTAGCGCAGATAAAAATATGCCAATCTGCCCAATTGAAGTTTTTGCCGGATACAAAGATCCGCAATTTTATCGCTGTAATAAACTAGAATTTTAAATGAAATTATTTTGGAGAAAAAGAAAAGGCTCAGCTTTTTTAGCTGAGCCTTAGTTGGTAAGGCTTAATGATTCAATTGCTTTCTATTTGGTCTCCGGAAAGGTTGTTGATCGGAACCAGGTTACGGTTTGCGGTCCGCCGTTCCAACGGCAGGGATCGCAGTCTCCGCCTAAATACTCTTTGCCGAAAAACGTAGACAGCTTGTAACGGTGCGTGTATTGTCCGCCCCGAAAGAACTCGATCGTATTGTCCTCAAATACTTTGGCATTGTGTCTTTCCCAGCTCGCCCTGCCATTCATAGGCGCAAAATCTTCCCACGCATACGTGATGGATGCGCCGGTTGCATCGATGAAGTCCACTCGCATGTGTGTTATGAGACCGCTTGTCCACGTCCCTGTCCAGGTGCCAAGGAGTGAGGCGAGGGCGGGGCTAATTGTTGGTGCTCCGTCCATTTTCCACAGCCGAAATTCTATCGGCTTGCCTTTCGCGGGCGTGAAGATGCCGTCCATCCTTCTTGTGTTTGTTGCCGTCATCACAATCTGCGACTTTGCGGATGTGATAAAGGTCAATCGAGGCGTCTTCTCGGCGAAATTTATCTCCATGGTGGCCTGGGTCAGTTTGCTTCCCGTGATGCCGTAAAGCCCTTTCACTTCGAAAACTTTTTCGTCGCTTGCGGGCTCTCGCTTCTTGACCTCTTTAATCTCCAGGGTTCTGGTTGGGTACTTGCCTTTCAGCACGCCCGTCCACGAGCCGATAAGCCATTCTGTGGCGTTTAGGGATTCACCCTTATTCTCGGCTGTTTGAGGTGCCGGATTGAGAAACTTCCCAGTCTCTTGCGCTAAACAAGGAAGCGCAAGAAAAACCACTAAAAATACGCTGTAAATTAGAATCTTTTTCATTGCGCCCTCCTCCTTTTCCGTTTGATTGATTTTTTAAGAACCTAATTGTTAGCTCTTTCAATGATGGTAGGTACTCCTAATAGTATATAACTTAATTAACGCTTTGTCAAGGTGGGGATAACCTTCTTTCTGATGGTTTTATTTCCGTGTTATTATTGAATAAAGCTATGGAGAAATCAATTAATTCTCTTTTGGATAATTTAAAAAATCATAAACGGTTTTTTGTTTTTGGAGTAAGCGGATTACTGGTGATTCTTGTGGCAGCGGGGGGGATTTATTATCTAAGCGTTATCAAAACAAGGAATGACTTAGCAAGAGCGACCGAGCTTGCTAAGCAGGGAAAGGACTTAGTTGGAACCGCGAAATATAAAGAAGCTGTGCCTGTCTGTAAAGAAGCTATAAATCTGGACTCGAAAAATAAGGAAGCTTATTTATGCTTGATGAGGAGCTATGACTTACTAAAAAGCTCAGAAACAGAAGCGACGGCCAAAAAATTTATTGAGCTATATCCGCAAGAGCCTCTTGGTTACAGTATCCTTGGAACTAGTTATGAAATACAGGCTCGTTTTAAGGATGCAGAGGACCTCGCTAAAAAGGCAATCGGATTATTTCCTAAGGGCGCTATGGGTTATACTCGACTTGGCCACGTATACGACAGGGAAGGGCATCTTGATTTGGCCATAGTGAATTATAAAATAGCGGTAGAGCTTGATCCTAAATTTGGTTACGCGCACGAACAGATGGGGAGGGCTTATACTCAGAAAGGCAACTATCCGGAAGCTAAAAAAGCATATGAGCTGGCCAATAAAAATAGTCCGGAACACAGCTATGTTAAAGCGGAGTCATTGCTTAATCTTGGTTTCATCGCTTATCAGGCCGACAATAACGTAGGATTGGCGATTCAATATTTAGAGGAGTCAATAAAGACTGTGCCTGATTTGCCTGTGCCCTATATTAATCTAGCGCGACATTATTATCGGGCGGGGAGAGTGGCCGAAGCGATTGAGCTTGATAAAAAAGCGATGACTCTTGATGATAAATTAACGCGGCCTTATCTTGATTTAGCCGAAATCTATTTACGAGAAGGAAAGTCAGTTGATGAGGCAACAGGACTTTTAGAAAACGCTCAAAAACGCTTATCATCAGACCATACTATCCCCGTGACGAACAGAGAGCGTCCGGCTAATATAAACTATTTTTTAGCGGCAGCCTATGCTAAAAAAAATAATTTCGATAAAGCTTTTGAATTTTTAGCCAGAGCTTTCCGTTATGATAAAGAGACCTTGCTTGGAGAGTTGACTCCGATGGTAAAAATTAACAAGGATGTGAGAAAAAATGCTCTTACCGACCCGCTTTTTACGGAACTTCGCAAGGATGCTCGATTTTCACAGCTTGTTACTTCTAAGGCCGGACTGGTTCCTCAAATTGGCTTATAAATTTTCTTAGATTTAATTATTATAACTAATTATGAAAATCGTAAAACAGGAACAATCAAAATCGTCTCGTAGAGGCCCAGTTTGGTTGCTTTCTTTTTTGTTGTTATCAATGGTGGTTACAGTAGTAAGATTCTCCGGTGTCAGCGGATCGGGAATCGCGGGATTTAAATCTTTAAAATTACTGCTCATAAAAGGCACCTCCTTGCCTGCTCTTGGCCAAGCGGCTTGTTTTAATCGAGTAGTTTATTGGGGGTCTCCGAGTGATGGTGGCGGCGATAGTACTGGTGATAGCGGTTGTGATGATGTCGATAGCAGCGGCTCCGGAGACTATTAAGTCATAAAAATAAGATATTTTATTTAGGTAATAATAAAATTAGAAAAATGGTAAAGATTTTTTCTCCATTGATAATATTTTTAGTAGTTTTCCTTTTTGGCATTTTTTTCGTTTTTGATACGGACGCGCAAGCCTTTACCGCGAACGCTGTTTGCGACTCAAGCGGAACTTACGGAGTCCGTGTTGACTTTGATTGGAGCAGTTGTCCGGAAAGCGGAGATTTCTATCTTTGCGTTGCCAATACTCCCGGCCCCTGCGAACAATTTATTTATACTGGCTCAGGCAAGAGCTATAGTCTTTATAATTTAAGCAAAAACTTAAATTATCTTTGGTCTGTCTATGATGTTTGGTCGAACAGTTTTTCAGACGTTTATTATTTTTCGACGCCAACTTGTCTTAATCTTCCTTGTGCTTTGCCCTGGGGCGGGTCATTGAATAGCGGCTCTTCGATCACTGCTTATTCTGCTTCTTCCGTCGCTTGCGGTTCAAGTTGTTCCAGCGTCAGTCAAACCTTAACTTGTACTAATAGCACTTTAAACTATCCTTCTTCCGTCGAAAGTTGCAGCGTCCAAAATTGTCCCCCGACTCCTTCTAATACCGGCAACTCGGCTCTTATTGTTACCCAGCCGAATTATTGTCTCACCGGTCCAGCCGCGACTTTCTCTTGGCCTTTCTACGATCC
>Ga0172375_10003353_pt1 | contig 24346 bp, 26 predicted proteins | sample LakKiv1m_FD_114537 | JGI IMG/M metagenome (GOLD analysis project Ga0172375, IMG submission 114537) | Freshwater microbial communities from Kabuno Bay, South-Kivu, Congo - kab_092012_11.1m | ecosystem: Environmental > Aquatic > Freshwater > Lake | place: Democratic Republic of the Congo... | reverse complement strand
TTTCTCGGGTAATTCTAACCCGCTTATATTACCCAAACCAAGATCAAAACCTACAAACTAAATTTAAGGTCAAAGTGTCCAATGCTTGCTGACGTTCTACAGTATACTTTTCAACGTAAAATGAAATTAAAATGAAAATAGTCTGAAATTTAAAATTGATCTATAATCAGTTGGTATTAAATAACTTAAAATTTATTGAAATAAAAATGAAAAAAATATAAAATTTAATCAATGATAAAATACCAAATACCGTTTAAGTGGATTCATTACAATCCAATTGAAATCACACCTCTTTTAGCAGAGGCGAAATCAGCAGTACTATCTCTTAGAAATATTCCATATCAGAGAGCTTGGGTTGATGTTCTTCAAAAAATGCAATTAAAACGTGAGGTTGCGGGAACATCTAGAATAGAAGGAGCTGATTTTACTGATCGAGAATTAGATCAAGCTATCAATCAAAGCGCCGAACAGTTGGTCACTCGATCACAAAAGCAAGTTAGGGCGGCGGTGGAAACATACAATTGGATAGCGAAGATTCCCAATGATCGCCCTGTAACGGCAGAAGTTATTTTAGAAATACATCGTCGCATGGTTACTGGGGCTGATGATGATCATTGTGACCCGGGTAGAATCAGAACGAGAGATGTTAACGTTAATTTTGGGCAACCAAGACATCGAGGCGCTGAAGGCGGTGAAGAGTGTGCAGCTGCATTTTCTTTGTTAGTTGAGGCTATTCAAAAAGGGTTTGCCCAACACGATCCTTTGGTTCAAGCATTAGCAGTGCATTATCATTTTGCTGCAATGCATCCTTTTTTGGATGGCAATGGTAGAACTGCCCGTGCGCTTGAGGCTCTTTTTTTACAAAGAGCGGGATTAAAAGATACATGTTTTATTGCTATGTCAAATTACTATCACGATGAAAAAATTGAGTATTTATCTGTTTTATCTCAGGTCAATTCACCTGAATATGATTTGACACCATTTTTAAAATTTGGGTTAAGAGGAATTGCGATTCAAAGTCAGCGTTTGCTTGATGAAATTAAGCTTCAAGTATCAAAAGCACTGTTTGTAAATCTAGCCTATGATTTATTTCATCGCTTAAAAAATAAGCGGACGAGAGTTATCGGTGAACGACAAATCAAGCTGATCAAAGTTCTTTTTGAAGCAAATGATATGAAAATGGAATATACAGAACTTTTAACCAAAACAGCGCACATATATAAAAATCTTTCGAATCCCCAAACAGCTCTAATTCGAGATATTAATGGGCTTGGCGCTCTACAGGCTATAAAAGTATCAAAATCGGAAGACAATAAATACCACATACAAGTAAGAATAGAATGGCCAACTGAAATTACGGAGACGGAGTTTTTTGCTCGTATTAAGGCTTTGCCGAAAGGGAAAACATATACTTTTCTCGAATGAGAAATATAACTATACCGAACCCCGTCCTGAGCGGAGAGATAAAGCGCGGTGAACTCGAAGCATTCCCCCTTCACTCAGAAGCTATCTAGCTTAAATTCGTTATCATTAACACCCACGGCTGAGGGGCGCAACGTGTCCCTATATAGTGGCTCAGCAAAACTAGACCAAAAACCAGGTCGCATTAAGATATAATTTAATGCACCAAAATCGGAGGTCTAGCGCATGGGTATCCGTAAGCAATTTCCGAACGAATTCAAGGCCAGGGTCGCATTGGCGGCCTTAAAGGGCGACAAGACGATCGCTGAACTGGCAGCTGAATATCAGGTTCACACGACCCAAATCAACGCCTGGAAGGCGGCTCTAAAAGACCGGGCGTTTGAGGTTTTCTCAGGGCCCGGCGGCAGGACGGCAACCGAGTACAAAAACGAGATCGACGAACTACACAAGAATATCGGTCAGATCACCGTCGAGAACAACTGGCTCAAAAAAAAATTACATCTTTGAGCTTGGATGAGCGACGAGCGATGATCGAGCGTGAGGAACTGGAGGGTTTGAGCGTGCGCCGTCAGTGCGAGATCCTGGAATTGGGCCGGTCGAGTTTTTATTACGAACCTGTTCCCGTGAGCGCCGAAGACCAGGTCATCATGGATCTCATTGATGAGATCTACACGGCCTGGCCCTTCTACGGGGCACGCAAGATCTCCCTTGAACTCAAAGACCTGGGCGTTCCCGTCGGGCGCTATCGTGCCGGCTCTCTGATGAGTTGGATGGGCCTTGAGGCCGTGTTTCCCAAGAGGAACCTCTCACGCCCCCATCCGGACCATCCGGTGTATCCCTACCTCCTGCGAGGCGTCGAGATCACACGGTCCAATCAGGTCTGGAGCATGGACATCACCTACGTGAAGTTAAAAAAGGGCTTCGTGTACCTGGCTGCGGTGATCGATTGGAAGAGCCGCTACGTCCTGTCGTACCGGCTATCCAACACCCTGACCCCAGACTTCTGCGTGGAGGCGCCGAAGGAGGCTCTGACCTACGGCACCCCGGAGATTTTCAACACCGACCAGGGCAGCCAATTCACAAGCCGGGAGTTCATCACGGTCCTCAAAGAGAACAACATCCAAATCAGCATGGATGGCAGAGGCCGTGCCGCGGACAACATCTTCGTCGAGCGGCTCTGGAGATCCGTCAAGTACGAGAACGTGTATTTGAAAGGTTACGAGACGATCCCGGATGCCGAGGCCGGACTTCGGGAATACTTCAACTTCTACAACATGGACCGGAAGCACCAGTCCTTGGGCTACAAAACCCCGTGGGTAGTTTATTCCGGGCTGGAGGTGGGCCAAAACCAACGACTAACGGCCTGAAAAAGCTCTATCTTAAATCAACATCAAAAATGGTCTAGACAAACTGAGCCACTATAGAGTTTACATCCCCAGCAGCTTTTTGGGCCGCAGATGGACGTTGATTAAATAGGCGTCCGGGTTGTCGTGGTGGTAAAACTCCCCGTAAAATTTGTTGGCTAGCCCAATCGCCGGGTCTCCCAGATAAGGCGCGAAACAGATCGCGCCGTTGAGAATCACGACGGCGATTGCCAGTCCGACGAGAATTCGCGCGCGAAGGCGCGCACCCGCCTGGATCAGGCGCTCGAGGGTTTTGGCCGCCAGCAAGATATAAACGGGGAAGATCGGCTCGTAAAGACGCGCGATCACGTCTCCGCGCATGGGCCAGCCGTTATAAGGCGGAGCCAGGTTATTGAAGAGAAAGAAAGCGACCGCCGACAAAAAAATCGCCCCCTCGACGGACAAATCCCGTTTTTTCAAAACCTTCCAGGCAGCCCATCCCGAAACGAACCCGAGCAGCGACAGCCATCCGAACACGTTGTAGAAGAACGTATGGAAAAAATAAAACGGCAAAAGCTGAACGAGTTTGACCCACACGACGCTGTTCCACGCCGGCATGAATACGAAATAGAGCCGCCAGCTTTTGAAATAACTCGAGAGAATCACGCCGAAGATGTCGGTGTTGGGATTGGAGAAGGGGACGCGGTAGATTTCCTTGAGCGCCAAAAGCCACAACGAAAGCGGCAGGAGTGTCAGGAGCGCGCAGCCGATTTTAAGAGGCACGCCGAACTTGCGATGCCGCCAAAGAAGAAGGACGAGCGCCGGCAGGTAAAACACGTAAAAGTCATACGCCAAAAAAAGGACGCCCATCGCCAGCGCGCACAAAACGGCCGTGCCCGGCCGGCCGGAATCCTTGAGCACGATGAGGAGAATCGTCAATAAGAGCGCGAACGGGACGATCGTCACGTAAGAATACGGAAGCGTCGCGAAATAAGGCACACCCGGATAGAGCGCCAAAAGCCACAGCGACACGACGCCGGCCGAAGGTCCGATCCGTTTGCGGACGAAGAGAACGAACCCTCCGACGCACACCCCGTGCAGAATGACACTGGTCAGGAGTCCTCCCATTTCGAATCCGAATTGTTTCATCGGGAAATACGCGAAAAAATAGAAGAGCACGCGACGCAGGACCATGCTCGTTTCCCAGAGCGTGCGCGGGGCCCCGCTCAGCATGAGATAGACCGCTTTGAAGTTGTCGTGGTCGAGATTGTAGAGATAACCGTGCTCGCGCTCGACGATGGGGCGGATGATCGTCGCCGCGTACGGGGCGAGCGTGCCGGAATTGAAATAGATCGAGCCGGCCAGAACGATCAACGCCGCGCCCAGCTGAACGGGAAAAGCGAATACCCGGCGCGCGACCGATTCGAGAAGAAAGGGACATTTCATAGGCGATGAGCCCTCGTGGCCGGATTATATCAAATCACTCCGTCTTCCTTGAAGCGAAACGGGTGTTTGACTTCCCGGGGGCTTTGGTCAAAAATGACGCCATGACGCTTTTTACGAAAATGGCCCTGCGCGCGACGGAGTATCTGTATCGCCGTCGCCGGTTTACGCTCTATCGGACGTGTTATTTCGCCTACAAGACCGTCGTCGACGCCGACGAAAACCGTTTGATCCGGAAGACGGTGAAACCCGGCATGGTCGTGGTCGACATCGGCGCGAACGTCGGATTTTATTCCCGGATGGTCTCGGATCTCGTCGGACCCGAAGGCAAAGTCCATTGTTTCGAGCCCGACACGTTGACATTTCTGCATTTAAAAAAAACGCTTCGTGCCGCGGCCAACGTTGTGCTTAGGCCCATGGCGGTCGCCGACCGCTCGGGAGTCCTCACGCTGTATGAATCGTCGGACTTGAACAGTGACCACGTGACGTTTCCGATCGAAGGGCGTCGGACGCGGTCCGGCATCGAAAGCGTCTCGCTCGACGACTATTTTCCCACCGGGGGAAAAGTCGATTTCATCAAAATGGACATCCAGGGATTCGAGCCTCGGGTCTGGCAAGGGATGAAGCGCCTCGTCGCGGAGAATCCCGGACTCGTCGTCGTGTCCGAATTTTATCCGGAAGGACTCCGAAGAGCGGGTTCGGATCCCGACGCGTATCTCGAATTGATTCGCTCTTTCGGTTTTCGGGCGTTTGCCCTCAAAGGAAAGACCCTCGAGGAGATGACCGCGAAGCAGGTGCGCGCTTGCCGCCGGAAATACTGGACGATGATCGCGATACGAAACGTCCCGCCGGCCGCCGTCCGATAAAAAAGAAAGCGTTTCCCGCCTGATCGTGTTATTATTTTTAAATTCGTGATACCCAAAGGAAAAAGGAATGCCCCAAATCGTCCGGTTCGGCGTCTCGCTCGAAAAAGAGCTTCTCGCAAAGTTCGATCAACGTAGAAAAAACAAAAACCACGCCAATCGGTCGGAGGCGGTGCGCGATCTCATTCGGGAAGACCTGGTTAAAGCCGAATGGACCGCGGGAAAAGAAGTCGCCGGAGCCGTGACGCTCGTGTATGACCATCACCGGCGGGAACTCGTCGCAAAGCTCATGGATATTCAGCACGACTTCGGGGATATGATCATTTCGTCGCAGCACGTTCACTTGGATCATCATCACTGCCTCGAAATCATCGCGCTGAAAGGCAAGGCCGAGCGGGCGCGGATGCTGTGCGACCGGCTGACCGGCGTCAAAGGGGTCAAACACGGCACCTTGAGCATGACGACGACGGGCAAACACGTTTGATTTTTTTCGAGAACCGTAAAAAAAATAAAAAATGAAAGAAGGAGGACTCTCATGCATATACCGGCATCGATGTTGAATGGGGCGGTGTGCCCCGTAACGCTTGCCGCCGGCGCGGCGGGAATCGGGATTACGGCCTATGCGGCCAAGAAAGCGACGGAAAAACCGTCGAGCGGGCGCTTTGCGGCCGTGACGGCTTTGATTTTCGCATTGCAGATGCTGAACTTTCCCGTGCAAAACGGGACTTCCGGGCATCTTTTGGGCGCGATGCTGGGTGTGGGGCTCTTGGGCGTGCCGTTTGCCATATTGTCCCTGTCGATCGTGTTGGCCGTTCAGGCGTTCTTGTTCGGAGACGGCGGAATCAATGCGCTGGGCGCGAACGTTCTCAATATGGCTCTTCTCGGAGCGGGTCTTTGCGGATGGCTGTTTCAAGGGGCCGCGAAAGCCGGATGGAATAAAAAAATGGGATTGGCCGTCGCCGCAATGGGTTCGGTCGTGCTCGCTGCCGCCGCCTGTTCGGTCGAAGTGGCCTGGTCGGGTGCCGTCGCTTTTGGAAAAGTACTCCCCGCGATGATGGGAATTCATGCGCTCATCGGATTGGGCGAAGCCGTTTTGACGGTGGCGCTCGTGAGCGCGTTGCTCGGCGCCGAACGGCACTGGAAAGCCAATGAAAGATCGTTTGCGATCGGCGCGGGTGTTTTGGCCGTGGCCGCCGCCGCATTCAGCCCGTTTGCGAGCGCGTTTCCCGACGGTTTGGAATGGGTCTCCGAAAAACTGACCTTCGCGCAATTTAACGGGTTCACGATCCCGGCGCTTTTTCCGGATTATCAAGCCTCGTTCGTCGGGCAGTCCGGCATGGCGACGGCAATGGCCGGCCTGATCGGAGTGGGAATCGTTTTCGCGTTGAGTTTCGTTTTCGGAAAGTCCCTGAAAACCAGATAAAAAAGACGAAAGGCGGGTTTGGTGCGTCCGACGGGTGTCGTGTGTTCGGTTTTTTTTGCTGATTTCGCTGTGTTCGGCGTGCGGGTATGCCGAGGACCCGGCGGATCTGAAAGAGGTGATTCGGGTCATGCAGTCCCGGATCGATGCTTTGGAGAAAAAAGTCGCCGAACAGGGCGAGTATATTTCGAAACAGCAAAAAGAATCCGTCCTTCAAAAAGAAACGATTCAAACCTACGAATCCCGTCTGTCGAAATTCGAAGAAAAACCCGTGCCGGCCGAGCCACCCCATTTCTTTGACGGATTTGTGTTCGGTCTAGGCGGGACGCTCGTTGCGCAGGGGACCGACAATGCCAACGACGCCTCGGACGGCGACCAACTGAAGGACTCGAGAACCGACGCGTTGTACTCGATCGACCTGACTCTGGCAAGGGCCTTCGAGGGCACGGGCGGAAATGCCTTCCTGCATCTGGAAGCCGGAGAGGGTTCGGGCCTCGAGGACGATCTGGTTTTATACAGCAACGTCAATCGCGATGCCGCGGACAACGGGGGAGATGTCACCGTCACTGAATTGTGGTACGAGCAAAAGTTGTTCGGGGAAAACGTCGCCGTTTCGTTCGGGAAGCTGGATCCCACGATTCTTTTCGACCAAAGCGCCGTCGCGCACGACGAGACGCGGCAATTTTTGGGACGAATTTTCCGGAATTCGCCGGTCGTTGAATTTCCCGACAATACGGCGGGCGTTCGGGTGGCGGCGCTTCCCTTTGAATGGCTCGAATTGGGCTACGGTTATTTTGACGGCGACAACGATTGGGAACGGATCGGCGACGACGGATTTAACATGGGTCAAGCGCATCTGAAGACGGACTTTTTCGGCGCGGCGGGAAATTATCGTTTTTACGGCTGGAAAAACAATGCCGATCACACAAAATGGTCGGACCCGGCGGCCGTCGAAGAAGCCTCTTACGGTTTTGGTCTCAGTTTTGATCAGAAACTCGCCCAAAACATCACGGGATTTTGCCGTTATGGGTGGCAAGACCCGGACGTGTACAATCCGAACCTGGCGACGACCGACGGCCAGAATTTTTCTCTCGAAGAATCGTGGAGCGCCGGCTTGGAATTTGGCGGCGCACCCTGGAAACGGGAAAAGGATGTGCTGGCGTTGGCTCTGGGGCAGGTTTTTCCTTCGGGGGAGTACAAGCGTTTTGGCTCGTCGACGGTTTTGACGCCCAAAGCAAAACCGGAGGGGCACTTTGAGCTGTATTACCGGATTCAGGTCAATGAGCACCTCTGCGTCAGTCCCGACCTGCAGTATATTTGGAATCCTTTTGGCGGCGATATCCCCGAAGACACGGAGTCGATTTGGGTCGGCGGTCTTCGCGCGCAAATCAACTTTTAACACATTTAAAAAAGTCGTGCTCAACCGAATGCTATAATAGAAGTTTCAAAAAACCAAAAGGAGACTCCAGATGGGAACAAAAGGCCGTCAATTGGTTACGGGTTTAGAGCTCGACGATTTGATCAAATCGCTTAATCAGGCACTGGCCGACGAATGGCTGGCCTATTATCAGTATTGGGTCGGTTCCAAGGTCGCCAAGGGTCGGATGAGAGGGATCGTCGCCGAAGAACTCGAAGAGCACGCCAAAGAAGAGCTCGGACATGCGGAACTGCTGGCCGAAAGGATCATTCAGCTCGGAGGCAGTCCGCTTCTCAATCCGGCACAGTGGATGAAGGAGGGGGTTTGCGGATACGATGAGCCGACGGATCCGAACACCAAAAAACTTCTGGCTCAAAATATCAAAGGCGAGCAGTGTGCGATCGGTTTTTACAGCAAGCTTCTCGCGAAGGTCAAAGACAAAGACGTCGTGACGTATGATCTGATCCTGGGCATCCTCAAGGACGAGATCAAGCACGAAGAAGATCTCGAGTCGATGCTCGAGGATATGAAAACTCCGGTCGTCTGATCCCAATCAAAAACCTCTCCGGTCGAAAAGCCGGAGAGGTTTTTTTATTCCGACTCAACCGTCAATCACAAGGTCAACGCATGGGTTCTTCTCCGACGCCTCAGATCCGAATCGAAAAACGCTCCGGGAAATCCGTCACGGTCGTCGCCGGTCTGCATACTTATGGGACGGCTCGTCTCGAGACGATCGCCAAGGCGCTCAAAACGCGTTTCGGAACCGGCGGAACCGTGAAAAACGGCGTGATCGAAATCCAGGGCGAGCGGGTCGCGGAAATCAAAGCGTGGTTCAAAGAGGCTCTCGCGAAATAAAAAAAATCGAACCGTACGTTTTGTTTTTTTAAGGCGATGCATTTCGAGACGAACGAAAGGTTTTGAGATTTTTTTATTTTTTCGGTAGACTCTGAATTATGAAAGATTTTCCGATGCGGAAAAGGAGGATGGATTTAAAAATCTTGCTGGGGATTTCTCTGTAGAAATTGTTTTCGAAATTCGTCAAAACAACTTTTCACTTTCAACAGAGAGGACCTCGACATGATTTTTAAGAACAAACTTCTGATTCTCGGATACGGTTCCGTATCCCGCTGTACTCTTCCGATTCTCCTCAAGCACGTTTCGATTCCTTATAAGCACATCACGATCATCGATTTTGCGGACAAGAAAGACGAATTGGCGCCCTGGATCAAGCGAGGGGTCAAATTCGTTCAGGAGAAAATAGATCCCATCAATCTCAAGACCGTTCTTTCCGCGCATGTCGGGCCGGGCGGGCTGCTCATCGACTTGTCGTGGAACATCGACTGCATCGACATATTAAATTGGTGCCACGAAAATCAGGTTCTTTATGTGAACACCTCCGTCGAAGAATGGGATCCTTACGCCAATATCCAGAAAAAATCCCCGTTTCAAAAGTCGCTTTATTTCCGGCAAAACGAAATTCGCCGGACCGTTGCGAGCTGGTCGGGTCCCATGACGACCGCGGTCGTGGATCACGGCGCCAACCCGGGACTCATTTCGCATTTCACGAAAAAAGGCCTCGTCGACATCGCCGAAGCCCTCCTTTCGGATAAGAATGTCTCGAAAAAAATAAAGAATACGGTGAGCGATTGCCTGCGGAGCAAGGTTTTTTCGAATCTGGCGCGGGCTCTCGGGGTCCGAGTCATCCATATCAGCGAGCACGACACGCAGATCACCAATCGTCCGAAACGTTTCAACGAATTCGTGGGGACCTGGAGCATCGAGGGGTTGCGAGAGGAAGGGATTGCCCCGGCCGAAATGGGATGGGGGACGCACGAAACGGACATCCCGCTTTTTGCGACGTTCCCGCTGAATAACGGCCGAAACCAGATTTTCCTGTCGCAGATGGGCATGAACACGTGGGTCCGGTCATGGGTGCCCAACGAAGAGATCATCGGTATGGTGATCCGTCATGCGGAGGCGATCAGCATTTCCGATCACCTGACGGTCCGCGAAAAAGGCAAGGTGGTCTACTGCCCGACGGTGCATTATGCCTACATGCCCTGCAACGAAACGCTGGCCTCGATTCACGAGCTGCGGTGCCGCAATTATGAGCTCCAGAAAAATCTGAGGATCATGAGCGACGAGATCACGCACGGCGAAGATATTCTCGGCGCGCTCATCATGGGGCATCCGTATAATTCCTGGTGGACGGGGAGCATCTTGAGCATCGGCCAGTCCCGGAAGCTCGTTCCGCATCAAAATGCGACGACGATCCAGGTGGCGATCGGGGTCGTCTCCGCGGTCATGTGGATGCTCGAAAATCCCAAGAAGGGTGTGTGCATGCCGGATGACCTGCCGTACGAATATATTCTCGACATCGCGCTTCCTTACTTAGGGAAATTCGTATCGACGCCTTCCGATTGGACGCCGTTGAAGAATTACCAGATCTTCTTCAAGGAAAATCCCAATCTGTGCTTGGATCGCAATAACGTGTGGTCATTTAATAACTTCCTCTTCTGTGATTAACTCAATGTGAAAACGCCGGCCAAACAAACTCCTTTTCCAACAAAACATCGCGTGAGCCGACGGACACATTTTATTTATCTAAGCATTATCTTTTGTTTGGTTTTGGCCGTCGCCGCGCTGGAGCTCGATAATTCGGCTCTCGGCAAAGGAACAAACGGTTTTTTGGCTGAGCATATTCGAAACCCGTTTAAAAAAACCGAAAAACTTCCTTTTTACAAAGAAATCACGGAAATTCTATCGCCGCTCGAATATTCCGGTTTTTTTGCTTACGGTCGAAACGACACGACGGTGAGTGTGGATTTTTTAAATCAAGCCTGGACAGTTCACAACGTACACCGGTACGATCCCAAAGGGCGGATTCTTCTCGATCAGAACCGTTATGGAGTTTGCGGCGAGTTGGCGTCCTATGTAAGAGATAAGATCCGTTCCTTCTCGGGGGATAAGTTTGGGATCATGTTTGCCCAAGTGACCGAATCGGGCTTTTTTCCGGGACCGAAACCGACTCATATCGTGCTTGTCATTCAAGAAAAGTCGACCCGAAAAATGTTTGTGATCGATCCGTCTCTGCATCGTTATGGGAGCTCCAAGGATTTGCAGGAGTACCTTTATTTTGGCTTCAGCAATGAACTGGCGGGAATTAAAAATCACGAAACGGACGTTCAGTTTGAGGCGGATCGAGGCGCTCCGGTTTTGATCCGCAACGGATACATCGCTTCGATTTACGTCGGAAACTGTGAAGGAAAATTTGACGAGGACAATTTCACGATCGCCATACGCGCGATTCGTCGATTTAAATATACGGGGCGTACCCTTTTGAGCCTAAGGAAAAAAGAGGGGCAGATTCAAATTTTTAGGGACAAAGAGCTGATTAGGCAGGTTTTTTCGCCGGAACAAGCACAACAAGCCGAAATGATCGTCAACTCCTGGTTTTTACAGATCGATCCTTCCGCAGAACTGACAGGGATCGCGGAATTTTCTTCTTAACACATCCACCAAGCGGACCGCTCCGGGCGGTTTGACCCGCGCTACGGAGATCGTTATGATAACGCCATGAAATCCTTCCGGAGAAACGCGTGATTGCGCAGCTGACGATTCAAAATTACGGGCTCATCGACCGTCTGGTACTCGAATTCGGACCGGGCCTGACGGTTTTGACGGGCGAAACCGGCGCGGGCAAATCGATCTTGATCGGTGCGCTTCGGTTTGCGCTCGGCGAGCGGGTGAGCGGGGATCCCTTGCGGGAGCCGTCCGAATCTTGCACCGTGGAGGCGATTTTCGAACTCCCCCGGGAGTTTTTGGACGAAAACGAGGGCTTGAAGGATTACATCAAGGACGGCGAGCCTCTCATCGTTCAAAGAACTTATACCCCCGACGGCAAAAGCAAGATCAAACTGAACGGCTTTTCGCTGACGCTCGGGCAGCTCAAGGAAATCGGAAACCTCCTCGTCGATTTTCACGGACCCAACGATCATCAAATGCTGCTCGCACCCGAATCCCACGTCCGCATTCTGGACCGGTTGAGCAAGCGGATCGCTCCGCTCAAAGACACCCATGCGGATCTTTTCGACGAAAGCCAGAAAATCGAGCATGCGCTTAAGGAAATCCGGGAAAGCGTCGAAGTCCGGGAGAGGGAACTCGATCTTCTCGGCCATCAAATCCGCGAACTCGAACGGGTCAGCCTCGAGAAACGCCATTATGAAGAAACGCTCGAGAAAGAGACCCAGCTCAAAAATCATGAAAAACTCTATGAAAACGCGAAAGCGCTCGTCGAACTGTTCGAGAGCGAAGAATCGGGCCTGGGGGAAACCGCCCGCAAGGCGTTTCCGTTCGTGCGCGTGTTGGCGGCGATCGACAAATCGGCGGGCGCGCTCGCCGAGAAGACAGAGAATCTGCAGATCCTCTCCGAAGAAATCCTTTCGGAGCTGCGACGGTATGAAGAATCGCTTGCGTTCGATCCCGAGGAAGCGCGCGAATTGGCGCAGCGTTGCGACGCCTATCACGGCATTATCCGAAAGTTCGGACCCACGATCGAGGATGCGGCGGCCTTTTACAAAAAAGCAAAAGAACGTCACGATTTTCTCGTGAATCTGGAAAACAATGATTCGGCGCTGCGTCAAAAACAAGCCTCGTTCAAAAAAGCGCTCAAAGACTCGGCGTCCAAGATCACCAAAGAGCGAAAAAAGACCGGCGAACTGCTGGTGGAATCGATCGAAAAAGAATTGAAAGACTTGGGCATCGCGCACGTGCGTTTCGAATGCCGTTTGAATGCGATCGATCCGCGTCGCGACGGAGCGGACGAAGTCGTGTTTTACATTAGCCCGAACCTCGGGGAGGAGCTGAAGCCTCTTTCCGAAATCGTATCCTCGGGCGAGGCGGCGCGGGTGATGCTGGCGCTCAAAAAATCCCTGACGAATGTTGATCCGATCCCCGTGCTCATCTTCGACGAAATTGACGCGCAGATCGGCGGACGTCTCGGAGGCGTGATCGGAGAAAAACTGGGGGAGTTGGCCCAAGACCGGCAGGTGATTCTCATCACGCACCTGCCGCAGATCGCGGGATTCGCGGAACGCCATTTCAAGGTCTCGAAAAAAGTTTCCGAAGGCCGGACGATGACGCGCGTCGATCTTCTCGAGCGGAGCGCCCGGGTTGACGAGATGGCGCAGATGATGAGCGGCGACAAGGAAAGCGGTCTTTCGCGCAGTCATGCCGAAGAAATGCTCGAACGGGGCCAAAAACAAGGGCGGCCGAAATCGCGGACCTGATTCGTTTCCCATGACACGCGCCCAGGACGAACTCGAGCACTGTCTCCGCCAGTTGGCCTCGGGCAAATACACCGATGCTTACAGCGGGATGAATCTCCTGCTGCATATCGACCGGCCGTACGAAGTGACGCGCGACGGCCTCGTGTTCAATCCGGGAACCAAGCAACGCGTGTTTATCCCGGTGCGGAGGGCGTTCGAGCGAAGGCGGTTGGCGGAGCTGGTCGAGCGGTACAAAGGATTGGGCGACCACGACCGGAAATCGGCCGTCAAACACCGTTTCACCGAATTTCTCGACGACCGCAAGAAATCGAATCTCGGAAAATACTTCACGCCGGCGCACCTAGTCGAGACCGTACACTCGCTTGTACGCCCCTATTTAAAACACGACAGCATCGTTCTCGACCCGGCGGCCGGGTGTGGCGCGTTTCTCGAGCCGTTTTCGGATCACAAGGTCATCGGCGCCGACATCGACCCGTCTTTGGTCCATCTGCTGTCGGCGTTGGGGTTCAAGGGGATGCGATGCGACAACTCTCTGCTCAACGTCAGCCGCCGGAAATACGGCCTGTCTTCGTCCGATCATTTGGCGGTCGTCGGCAATCCGCCGTACAACGACGTGACTTCGCGAAACAAGAAATTCGGAAAAAAGGCCAAGGACAAAATCGAGATCCATACGGACCCGGACCTGGCTTGCCGGGATTACGGACTGAGTTTCCTTAGGGCGCTCAACAAATTGAAAGCCGACGTGATCGGGATGCTCCATCCGCTTTCTTTTCTCATCAAGGAGAGCAATTTCAGACGTCTGACGGCCGGTCCGGAAGAAGCCAGTCTGTTTTCGGAGGACAGGCCCTTCGCGGAAAACTACACGCTGAAAAAAGGAATCATTTTTTCGAGCGCGGAGTTCAGCGACACGTCGCGGACGCCGTTTCCGATTTTAGCCGCGCTGTATCTGCGCTCGGATACGGGCATGACGTATGAGGATGTCCGGCGATTTTCTTTCGATATCCTGAACGAAGACACGAAGTTTTGTCTCGAGACGATCGAAACGATCGACGACGGCGGGTTCATTCGCAAATACCCGCCCGCCGGCCCGGACAAAAACAAACGGTCGGACATGGGTCTTTACATGTACAACTTTCGCGATATCAACTCACTCCTGTCGGGAGCGAACCTGACGGAGAAAGAGGATTTCGAGGCGCACGTCACGATTCACGAAAACACGTTTTATCAATATGCGTACCTCAATTCGTTTAAACGATATTTCGAAAAGGACTTTCGATTCGGCAATCTGTCTCCGATCGTCGAACGCCGGGCTCTCGAAAGCGACGAGGCCCTGAGAGACGCGTTCGTCATCGACACGATTCTTTCCAATCAGCGTTTTGCGGTGTTTGATTTCAAAAATCCCCGCTCGTGGGTGAGACGCAAAAAAGTGAGCGAGGCGTTTCGCCGAAAACGGGATCACTTTCGAAAATCGGGCCCGAATGTCTATGCGTGGTTTTTCGAAGGGGCCGCCCTCGAGCCCGTTTCGTCGCCGAGAGCGCTCAAAGAATTCCTTCGGGAGTATTTTTGTTCTCTAAAAAGGAAAATGCTCGCTTGAGCTGGGTGGTTTATATTCTCGAATGCCGGGACGGATCGCTGTATACCGGTGTCACGACGAATCTCGACCGGAGATTGAAAGCCCACGCGACGGGACGGGGGAGCCGATACGTGAGAAGCCGTCTTCCTTTTCGTCTGGTTTATTCCGAAAAAAGCCGGGGGCGCTCCGAAGCCCTCAAGAAAGAAGCCCGCCTCAAAAGACTGCCTCGCGGTGAAAAAATAAAAAGAATTACGGGAAATTAGACCGACGCTTTGAGCGAGCGGCGACGCAGGACTTCAGACGAAAGGCTATCGTCGAGACTGATCTTGCCCGGTGCCGGTAGCGGCAAAGAGACCGCCTGAACCGAATTGAACTTCGGGATCCGAGTAGAAATGATAGGAGAATTTAAAAGTCTGAGGTTAGTTTTTACTGGAAGGAGAGCTCTAGAATCCATCCCGATCGCATCACCACTGACTGCGGTCGCTAGAGCCGGCAAAAGCAACAGAATGATCGACACGATCTTTACCGGCACAGCACCTCCAGTATAGCGAATCCGGTTTACTTATTCAAGAGGTCGACCCAAAAACAGGCAAAGATTCGACGCCCGGTTTGATGGGTTTGGGCGGTATTACCCCCTCCCGGGCGCGAGGATGGCAGGCGGGACGCTTTTACGCCGCCGTAACACCGCTGAAACGGCCGGACTCTATACTGTCAAAAAACACGAGGGCAAAGACCATGAAAAAGATCGAATGTATCGTCAAACACGAGCGCGTCACCGAGCTTCAAACCGAGCTGCGATCCGTAGGGGTGGGTGGGATGACTCTTTCCGATGTCCGCGGTTTTGGGGTCGAGACGACCCGACCGGCCAACTACCTGGTTCTCCCTAAGGTCAAGGTCGAAATCTACTGTTCCAACGAGCAGGTCGAGGATCTGATCAAGGCCTTTATCCGGATTTGCGGCAAAAACGAGATGGGCGACGGCAAGATCGCCATACTTCCCCTGGACGACCTGGTTCGGATTAGGACCGGAGAGCGAGGGGCGAAGGCCTTATTTTGACCTGTTAATCGAACAATTTGTTTGAAATAGACATGCCTCTCAAGAAAAACCCGGTTTTCAGAGGGTCGAAAAATAAAATTGCTTAAATAACAATAATCGTAAAACTTATTATAATTCTTAAAATTGTAGATTTTAGACTTGTAAAAAGGGGTTATTACAAATTATTTATGGTCCAAACGCTCCACTTACAAGTATCAAAACGAGAATTTTATGGGATGGAACTAATACACAGGTTGTTAAGAAGGTGTTGATAACCCTGGAAGGTTAGAGAAGCTCGGCTATTTCTCGGAGAACATCAATGTAAGAAACGACTCCGACGAGGGATTTCGTTTGGGGGTCGACAATGGGAATACAGCCGAATTTGTTGCGGGCGAACAGAGTGGCGGCGTCTTTGAGAGTATTTTCGGGGTTTAACGTCACCGGATCCTCGGTCATAAAATGACTCACGGATCGAAGTTTGAGTTCTTCCCGGTCGTAGTACCATCCCGTAGGGGTTTCTCGGGGGGTATAGGCGTGGTTGAGGTCCCTGTCCGTGAAAACTCCGATGAGTTGACCCCGCTGAACGACGGGAAGATGGCGGATCCGGTGATTTTGCATCTTTTCATAGGCGTCGGCAAGGGTATCCCCCGGCGCCAGACTCACCACCTCGCGCGTCATGAAGTCCTTCAGCCGCACTTTCGAGAGTCGTTCCATACTTAAAGTTTACACTAAAAATCCGCTGTTTAAGAAATCCCCTTCATTTGACGTTCCGGGTCAGGTTCGGCTACAATACGCTTCGATCTTCCGGAGGTTTTGTGATCGAATTGGCGTCGTCAGTTCAAGAAAAACTTCTTTCCTATGCGCGGCAGTGTCATCCCGAAGAAGCCTGCGGCGTACTGGCGGGAACGGGGAGGCTTCTCGAAGAATTTTATCCCTTATCCAACCAGGATCGATCGGGGACGAGTTTCTACATCGACCCGAAAGAACTGCTCGAGACGGTCAAGCTCATCCGGTCGAAAAGGCTTCGCATGCTGGCCGTGTTTCATTCTCATCTCGAAGCCGACGCCTATCCTTCGGCCAAAGACATCCGTCTGGCGTACGATCCGGATTTGATTCATCTGATTTGCTCGTTGGCCCGTCCCAAGGAAACGGCTTTGAGGGCGTTTCGGATCCGCGACGGAAAAGTGACCGAACTCAAGGTGCAGCTTGCCGACTAGACCGCCGACTTCAGAAATTCAGATCACGTTCAACGGTCGAAAAAAACGTCTTAAGAAAAACTATTCCGTGACGGAGTGGCTCCTGAGGGAGAAGAGGCGTCCCGAACGCGTCGCCGTCGAGCTGAACGGCGTGCTCCTTCAAAAAAGCGAATACGCCACTCAAACGCTGCGCTCGAAAGACGTCCTCGAGGTGGTTTACCATCTCGGAGGAGCCGCGTGAACCGTTGGGTCGCGAGGGCGGTGTCCTTTCTCGGGATCGCCTTCTTTTTTTGCGGAATACCGCTTTGGGGGTTCCGGTGGGGGTATGGATTCACGGAGTTCTATTTTCGCTCGAAAAAAATACCTTATCCTTTCGAACGTTTCGGGGTGGCGGTGGGAATGGGAGTCTGTTTTGCGATATTGGGCGTGGTTTGTTTTCTGGCGGCGTGGTTGAGAAAAAGGAGAAAGGTATGAAAAAGAGCATCATCGCGGCGTGTCTGGTCATTTCGGCTCTGTGCGGGGGCATCCAAATCGCCCGCGCGGATTCGGGAGGTTCCGTTTCTCCCGAAAAACTCGAAAAAATCATCGAAAAACAGGATCTCATTCTGCAGCGTCTCGAAGAAATCAAAGCCGAGCTGGAAATCATCAAAGTTCGGGCGACGCTTCGCTGAATTTCTCCCGGTTCGAGCACGCCCGTTTTCCCGTCAGGCGTCTTGCAGCCTTCCTTGATAGGGAAAAGCTCCCGTGATATAATGAGGGACCTGACTTTAAATTTTATTAAGTCCTTGAAGATAAAGGACTTACGTGAAATATAGCCAACGAGGTTCGACCTAGAGGCGACGTAAAATGCAAAGTAAATCCGCCCTTCGCCGGATGATGAAGGCTCGTTTGGAGGCCCACGATCCGGCGGACCGGCAGCGCAAGAGCCGGAGCATTGGGGAAAAGCTCTTTCAATTGCCCTTTTTTCAGAAAGCCAAGCGCATCTGTTTCTACGTGTCCTTGCCGAGCGAAGTGGACACCGGACCCATGATCGACGAGGCGCTGGCCCGGGGGAAGCGTGTCTTCGCGCCCAAGACGGACCTGAAGCGGCGGACCCTGCGTTTGTATGAAATCAAGGACCGGGCGTCCGATCTCGAACCGGGAATCCTCGGGATTCCCGAGCCGAAAGCCGGGTGCAGGCCGGCGAAGTTTTCGGACGTTCAATGCGTCATCGTGCCGGGACTGGCGTTTGACAACGATCGTTTTCGCTTGGGGCACGGAGCCGGGATCTACGATCGTTTCCTCAAAAAACTCTCGGCGCAAAGTTTGAGGATCGGACTGGCTTTTTCTTTTCAGATCGTCGAGCGATTGCCCCATGAGAGTCACGACGAAAATTTAAACTGGGTAATCACCGACTAAATCGGAGCGAAGAAATGGACCCAAATTTGATTTTCGGATTGGTCATCTCGGGGGCGCTACTGTCTCTGGCCGCGTTCGGCGCGGGTTTTTACGTCAGAAAGCGCTATGCCGAACGCCTGATTCGGACCGCCGAATCGAAAGCGCGCGATATTCTCGTGACCGCCAAACGCCAGGCCGAAGCGGACATTCAGTTGGGCGAGCGCCAAGCGCGCAGCGAAGTTTCGAAGGCCCGGGCCGAATTCGAAAACGAAAGCGCGCAGGTTCGTCGCGATCTCGACAATCGCGAAAAGATGGTCCAGCATCGCGAAGAAACGCTCGAGAAAAAGAACGACGAAATCGAAAAGCGTGAACGCGAATCCCTCTTCCGCCTTCAGGAAGCCTCCCAAAAAGAAAAAAACGTTCAAAATCGCGAAAAAATGCTCGATCATCTGGTCAGCGAAGAGCGCGAGAGGCTCGAAAAGATTTCGAGTCTGAACGTCGAAGAAGCCAAGCGTCAGCTGCTCTCGCGAATGGAAATCGACGTGCGGGCCGATGCGGGGCGCATGATCCGGGAGATCGAAAATCAAACGACCGAAGAGGTGGAGCGCAAGGCCCAAAAGATCCTCGGGATGGCGATGCAGCGGATCGCGGCCTCCTACACGATCGATTCGACCGTCACGGTCGTCAGTCTGCCCGGCGAAGACATGAAAGGCCGATTGATCGGCAAAGACGGTCGGAATATCCGCGCGTTCGAGACGCTGACCGGAGTGGATTTGGTGATCGACGACACGCCCGGCGCGGTCGTTCTTTCCTCGTTCGACGGGTTGCGCCGGGAAACGGCGCGCCGCGCTCTCGAAGAACTCATCAAGGACGGCCGGATTCAGCCGGCGCGAATCGAAGAGATCGTACAAAAGACGAAAAAAAATATGGAAGCGGTGGTGCGCGAAGAGGGCGAAAAAGCGATCGCCGAAGCCGGAATCACGACGGTCCATCCCGAAATCGTAAAACTATTGGGTAAATTACGTTACCGTTCGAGTTATGGTCAAAACGTGCTCGATCATTCGTTGGAAGTGGCGCATCTGATGAACGGCATTGCCGGAGAGCTCGGGCTCGAGCCGGCGCTGGCGCGTCGCGTGGGTCTTTTGCACGATCTTGGAAAAGCCGTGGATCATCACGCCGAAGGGCCGCATGCCCTGATCGGCGGGGAGTTGGCACGACGCTACGGGGAACACCCCGATGTCATCCATGGGATCGAAGCGCATCACGAAGATATCGAGATGCATTCGATTTGGCCGATGCTGGTTCAGGCGGCCGATGCCGTGAGTGCCGCGCGTCCCGGAGCGCGCCGGGAAAGTCTCGAAAATTACGTGAAACGACTCAGTCAGCTCGAAGAGATCGCGGACGGTTATCCGGGCGTGGAGAAATCCTATGTCATTCAGGGCGGACACGAGATTCGGGTCATGGTCAAACCCGACCGGGTGAGAGAAGACGCCATGCCGGCACTGGCCCGCGAATTGGCGAAAAAAATCGAATCGACTCTCGAATATCCCGGTCAAATCAAAGTACTCGTGGTGCGGGAAACGCGCGCCGAAGAAACGGCCAAATAACATCATGTACTTGAGTTCATCCGGAGAAACTTCTTTTGCTGCTTAAAATTCTGTTTATCGGCGATGTCTACGGAGAGCCCGGCCGTCGGGCCGTCGAACGATTTGTACCCGCGATGAAACAGAAGGGCGAAGTGGATTTTGTCGTATGCAACGCGGAAAATTCGGTGCACGGCAGCGGCTTGAACGAGCGCGTCACCCATGAGCTTTTTCAAAACGGATGCGATGTCCTGACCGGCGGAGACCACATATTCGACCGGAAGACCGAAGCCGAAGAATTGTTGAAAAAAGAGCCGCGCGTATTGCGTCCCGCGAATTTTCCGACGGATCTGCCGGGGTCCGGATCCGGAGTCTATGAAATCAAAGGCGTGCGGGTCGGAGTCATTCATGTGGCGGGGCAGGTTTTCATGCGTTATTTTTTCGCGTCTCCTTTTTTGGCGTGCGACAAAGAACTCGCCGCGGTGAAAAAAGAAGGGGCGCAGCTGGCCGTCATCGACGTGCATGCCGAAGCGACGAGCGAAAAAGTGGCGTTGGGCTGGTATGTCGACGGCCGCGCCGGCGCGGTGGTCGGCACGCACACGCATATTCAAACCGCGGACGAGCGCGTGACGGAAAAAGGCACTGCCTGCATCACCGATTTGGGCATGACGGGCCCGTATGATTCGGTGATCGGCGCCGAAAAAACCGGCATCATGTATCGTTTTCTCAATCAAGTCGGTCCCAAGAAAGACGTCGCCCAGGGAGACGTCCGGCTTTGCGGAGCGATCGTGACCTTTGATTCGTTGACGGGCAAAGCCGTTGCGATTTCGCGAGTCCAGCGCATGCTGGACGAACGTCCGTGAGTGTGGGGGACCAACGACGGATTTTTTCCGTCTCCGATCTGACGCGGAACGTCCGTTTTCTCCTCGAGCAAAATTTCTCGAACATTTGGGTCGAAGGCGAAATCACGAGCAGCAAAGCCCACTCGTCCGGTCATTTTTATTTTTCCTTGAAAGACGAATCCTCGCAGCTTCAGTGCGTCATGTTCCGGCGGGACAATCAGAGACTCGATTTCGAGTTGGGCGACGGACTCGGAGTGTTGTGTTTCGGCCGGATCAGCGTCTATTCGCCTCGGGGTCAATATCAACTCTATGTCGAACGGATCGAGCCGAAAGGGCTGGGATTGTTGCAGCTGCGGTTTGAGCAGCTGAAAGAAAAACTCCGGCTCGAGGGTCTTTTCGAGCCCGAGCGCAAAAAGCCGGTCCCGTTTTTGCCGGCGCGCGTCGGAGTGATCACGTCCCTGGACGGGGCCGCACTGCGGGACATTTTGCAGGTGCTCGACCGACGCTATTCAAACGCGCATATTCGGATCGGTCCGTGTGCCGTTCAAGGGCAATCCGCGGCACCGGAAATCGTCCGGTGGCTCGACGAATTCAACCGTCACCGGGCGGCGGAGGTTCTCATTCTCGCCCGAGGCGGAGGCAGTCTCGAGGATCTGTGGCCGTTTAACGAGGAGGAAGTGGCGCGTGCCATCGCCCGCTCCGAAATTCCCGTCATCACGGGGATCGGGCACGAAACGGATTTCACGATCTCGGATTTCGTCGCGGATCTGAGGGCTCCGACTCCGTCGGCCGCCGCCGAAATCGTGCTGCCCAGGCGGCAAGATTTGGTGGCCGCGATCACGGATCATCGAGGGGCCCTCGATAGGTGCCTACGCGATGCGTTGGATCGCTACGCGGAAACGCTCGAAGATTTGAAGAGCCGGCGCGTGTTGCGGGATCCGCTCGTGTTTTTTGCCCCGCACGTCCAGCGTCTGGACGAAATGACGAAGGCGCTCTTGGCCCACGCGGTCGGGGCCATTCGTTTGCGGAAAGAAAAATGCCTGGGTCTGGCCGGCCGGCTCGAGGCGCTGGGCCCCATGGCCGTGCTGAAAAGGGGTTTCGGCGTTTCGGTGAAACTTCCCGGCGAAAAAGTTCTTTCGCGCGTGGCGCAGGTGCGTCCCGGAGACCGGGTTCGCACGAGGTTATCGGACGGATTTTTTACCGGTACCGTCGAAGAAGTGAGACACTATTCAAAAGGAGAAAGTACATGAGCGAAGCGGAAATGGATTTCGAATCGGCGCTCAAGAAACTCGAAGCGATCGTCCAGAGTCTTGAGAATGAAGATCTGAAGCTCGACGACGCTCTCAAGAAATACGAAGAAGGCGTGCGTTTGGCGGATTGGTGCTCGAAACGCCTGAATGAGGCCGAAAAACGCGTCGAGGTTTTGATCAAAACCGCGGGAGGACGGCTGAAAAGCGTTTCGCTCGAGGAGCACGAGCAAGCCGTCAAAGAAAAAAAGAAAAAGTAGACGGACGGTTCATTTGGACGTCAAACTTTTTTTGGAAAAAGAACGTCGCCTCGTCGATCGCGCGCTGTCCGCCCGTTTACCCCAAAAAGGCGACTGTCCGGAAACGCTGCGTCGGGCCATGGCCTACGCGGTGATGTCGGGGGGCAAACGGATCCGTCCGATACTGGCCCGAGCGGCCTGTGTCGCCGTGGGCGGAAAAGCGGCCTGGGCCGATGCGCCCGCCTGCGCCGTCGAAATGATCCATGCCTATTCGCTCGTCCACGACGATCTGCCATGCATGGACGACGACGCGCTTCGACGCGGAAAACCGACGTGCCATGTGAAATTCGGCGAGGCCAATGCCTTGTTGGCGGGGGACGCCCTCCTGACTCTGGCGTTCGGCGTTTTGAGCGAATGGAAAAAGAACGAGTCCGCAAAAAGTCTGGCGATCGGCTGGCTCGCCGAAGCGGCGGGCATGAACGGAATGGTCGGAGGCCAAGTGTTGGATCTGGCCGGCACGACGCGCTCGGCGAATCTTGCCGGGTTGCGTTCGGTTCATTCGCGTAAAACGGGAGCGCTCATCGCGGCGTCGGCGAGACTGGGAGCGTTGGCGGGAGGCGGTTCGCGAAGCCAGATCGCCCGCCTCTTCGAATACGGGAAAAATTTGGGATTTTTGTTTCAGATCGTCGACGATATTCTAGACGGCGACGGGTGTGTTAAAATACTGGGCATTGAAGCGGCGAAAAAACTGGCATCAAAAACCGCGAGCCGCGCCAAACGACAACTTCATTCTCTCGGAAACCGGGCGGGTCATCTCTCGCGGCTTACCGATTATGTACTGAACCGGTCGTCTTAAAACCGGACCTGTGAAAACGGCATGGAACTTTTAAATTCGATCAACGACGTACAAGATCTCAAACGCATTCCAAGGGAAAAGCTTCCCGAGTTGGCGGGCGAGATCCGCCAATACATTCTGAACGTTGTTTCGACCAACGGCGGTCATCTGGGCGCGGCCTTGGGGGCCGTGGATCTGGCGATCGCGCTTCATTATTGTTTCAACAGTCCGCAGGATTCCGTCGTTTGGGACGTCGGGCATCAGGCGCATGCGCATAAAATTTTGACGGGCCGCCGTGACCGTTTTTCGACGTTTCGGCAAGAAGGGGGATTGGCCCCTTTTCTCAATAAAAATGAAAGTGAGCACGATTTTTTCACGACGGGACACGGCGGGGCGTCGATTTCGACGAGCCTCGGATTGGCCGCGGGGCGGAGACTCAAGGGCCAATTCGGTAAAGCGGTCGCGGTGATCGGCGATGCGTCGCTGGTCAGCGGCATGGCATTCGAAGCGCTCAATCACGCCGGGCACTTGAAAGACGATCTGCTCGTCATTTTGAACGACAATGAGATGAGTATTTCTCCGACGGTCGGCGCTTTTTCGACGTATCTCAATAAAATCATCTCCAATCCCGTTTACAATCATCTGCGCGAGGACGTCGAGACGTTCATTCGAAAAATACCGCGACTAGGTGAACGGATGGTCAAAAAAGCCCGGAAGATCGACGAAGGCTTGAAAAATCTTTTCATTCCCGGGCTTTTTTTTGAAGAGCTGGGTTTTCGTTATTTCGGCCCGCTCGACGGTCATAACATCGAGGCGATGCTCCAGATTTTCGAAAATTTGCAACGCATGAAAGGTCCGCTCCTGCTGCATTTGGTGACCCAAAAAGGCAAAGGCTATCCCATTGCCGAAGTCGATCCCGCGCGGTGGCACGCTTCGGCGCCGTTTCATCTGGAGTCGGGAGAGCTCGTGTCGAAGCCGTCCGAGACGTCCTATACGAATGCGTTCGGCTGCACGATGACGCGCCTGGCCTCGGAACAGACCGGTCTGGTCGCGATCACGGCGGCCATGGCCGAAGGAACGGGCCTGGTCGAATACAGCCAAAAATTTCCGGACCGTTTTTTTGATGTCGGGATCGCCGAAGAACATGCGGTGTCTTTTGCCGCGGGACTGGCGCGTTCGGGACTGCGGCCCTTCGTGGCGATCTATTCGACGTTCCTTCAGCG
>Ga0172375_10003351_pt1 | contig 24349 bp, 13 predicted proteins | sample LakKiv1m_FD_114537 | JGI IMG/M metagenome (GOLD analysis project Ga0172375, IMG submission 114537) | Freshwater microbial communities from Kabuno Bay, South-Kivu, Congo - kab_092012_11.1m | ecosystem: Environmental > Aquatic > Freshwater > Lake | place: Democratic Republic of the Congo... | reverse complement strand
GAGCATGGACCTGGCCTCGCCCGGTCCCAGGCGCCCCAGGTCGAGGCTGGCCGCGGGCTCCACTTGCCAGTCCGTGGGGCACTCCAGCACGAGCCGGGCCACCCGGGCGACGCGACTATGATTCGTCACGGTCGCCGGCATGACGAAGCTCTCCCCACCGCGCGCTGCCGCCGGACAGCCGGTACGCACCTCCAGGCCGGCCTGGTACGCGGCTCGCACACGGTGCTCCATGGCCACCCCCCCGGCGCGCAGGCCGAGGAAAATGCTTTCCATCGCCGCGGCGCCATCGCCCGCCCACACCAGCCGCCGCGCGTGGGCGGTCGTCCCGTTCCTGGCGGTCAGCGTCTCGGTGGCGCCATCGGGCCAGGTCAACGTGAGGGTCTCCGCGCCGCGTCTCGCCGCGGTGGCACTGACCTCGAGCGCCAGGGGCTCGCCCAGGACCACGGTCTGCAGGGACGGCGGCAGCGAGACCGACAGCCCGGCGCGGGCCAGGGCCTCCGCAAAGAGGAACTCCCTGGCGCAGGCGGCCAGCGCCGGAGCGGTCCCTGCCGCGACACGACGGGCCGTGCGCACCGCCTCGCGGTCGAACGGCGCGATCACCAGGCCCCTGACCTCGTGCCCGTCCAGGACCTCCTCGCGCCGGATGGTGGCACCCTCGACCCGCTGCCAGGGAGCCGTGCCCTGCGCCGTCAGCCGCTGCACCAGCCAGCCGGCGCTGGAGACCGCGCCCCAGGCCCCGGGCGTCACCTCGTAGGTGATGGCTCCGGGCCGGTCTCCGTAGTTCACCAGGAACACGGCCAGCCGACCATCGCGGGCCCGCCATAGGGTCCCCTGGACGGCCGGCAGGCTGGCAGTGTGTCTCGAGGTGCGGTTCCAGACCGTGGTCAGGACCGGCTGCGGCGACTGGGGACGGACCTCGTCGAGCAGCTCCCCGAAGACCATGAAGTCCTTGCCGGCCAGTCGCATACGGCCCAACTCCAGCTCGAAGGCGAGCTTGGCCTGGTGCTCGGGGCTGAGCAGCCAGTCGTTGTTCCAGCCGAGCTGACAGCCCCAGAGGAAATCACGGCCCTGGGCCATGACGAAGGCGTCCAGACTGTCGGTCCCGTCCTGGGGACTGGTGAAGTAGATGGTATACCCGGAGTAGATGGCCGGCAGCAAGGGCACATCGGTCTCGTAGCGCGGGTTCCATGCCAGGTACGCGTCGATGTTGTCCATATAGGGCTCGGCGGTGTTCTCCGTGGTCAGGCCGACACTTTGGCGCGCCGCCTCCGCCTTGACCCGGTCCAGCAGGACCCGGTAGCCATCGACCCAGTGGCGGCCGCCGCCCAGGGGGTGGCCGTGGCTGGGGTCGAAGCAGGGCACTGGGGCCGCCGCGCCGATCTGGTCCAGGTAGATGGCGTTGACGCCGCACTCGTCGATGAGCCGGTGGCAGATCTCGGCGACCTTGTCCTGCCACAGGCTCGTCGCCGGGCACATGGGCGCCAGCTTCCGCCCGGAGCCGTATTCCTCTATATAGACCTCCCCGCTGGGCTGCTTGCAGGCCCCGGCAATGCCGTGCTCGAAGCTGGGAATGTCGCGGTCCCAGAGGCGGCCGTTGATGTACGGCATGATCACCTGCCCGCGGGCGGTGAGGCTCCTGACGGCCTCGGCGAAGCCCTCCTTGGTGGGGAAGTACTCGGGATAGCTGTGGTCGAAGGGGATCTGGTGCCAGGTGTACCAATGCAGCCCGATGGGGAGCGGGCAGGCGGCCCCGGCGCGTTCCATCATGGCTTGGGTGGCAGCCGCCTCGCCGCCGCCGAGCCACCACAGGCCGATGTCCTTCATCCTGGCGGGCACATCCTGGCGGTCGGCGATCCAGCCCTTGCGGGCCCAGGTCTGCTGCGTCGCCCACTGGCGGTAACGCTTGGCCGCCTGCCACCAGTCGCCCTCGTAGACCGATACCACCACCGGGAACGGCATGGCCACGCAGGCCCCCGGCGTCCCGGCGTTCTCCGCCAGGGTGACAAAGGACGCATCCTGCTCGGGACTGATGACCAGACGCTTGCTGCGGGCCGCGTCGTCGTGGGCCCCGAGATACAGACCGTTCGGGCCCAGGTTGAAAGCCATGCACTGCACCGGGCAGGCGGCCGACGGATACGGCACGCTCGTACCCGCGCGCCCCTGCCGCACCAGGGTGCCACCCCAGTTGCCGCGCGGATGCAGGACGTCGGCCGTGCCGGGAAGGCACACCGCCGAAAGCAGCGGGAAGGTCGCCTCCCACAGCCCGAAACGGCCACTGCGGTTGGCCACCTCCAGGCGCCACTCGCTCTCGCCCCTGCCCGACTGCAGCAGGACCGTCGCCTTCACGTCCACGGCACCGGCCTCATCCGGCAGGTCCAGGGCCTTCCATTCGAACGTCAGCCTCCTGCCCTCCGGGCCCTCGGCCTGACTCGCCGCCAGGTGGCCCGGGGAACGGTTGTCGAGAGTGCATTCCTCAAAAGGCTTGCCGACGCTGCCGGCAGGCACCGCCTGGTAGGGAGTCCGGAAGGAGAGCCGCCAAAGCCCGGGGCTGCGCTCACGGGGGTGCACGAAGCGGGCCCCGGGACCCAGCAGACTGCGCAGGCCGGTGCAGGCAAAGCCCCCCGCGGAGTCCGCAAACGTCAGCGCCATGGCCTCGTTGCGCAGGTCGAAGGCCCCCTCGGGAGGGACCTCTGCGAGCTGCGAGCCGGCCTCGGCCCCGGCCAGCGGCCGCACAACCGGGCTCCGCGCCGGGCCCAGCCAGCGCTCGAACCAGGCCCGGTCCGCCGCGGCCGGCCCGAAGTACAGAGAGCCTGCAAAGCTCGCCCGGCGACCCTCCCAGGTCCCCCGGGAACGCACGATGTAGTAGACGAACTCGTCCGAGGCGTCCCAGCACAGCACGGGCCCGCCGCCCACGCCCGCCGCGTCGGTCTCCGTCGACAGGACGGCCCACTGGGAGGCAGAGAGTGCGGAGCTCTTGGTGCCCGGGGCCTGCATCACATGGTCAAGGGGCGGCTCGGCACCGAGGAGTGAGGTGTAGCGGTAGGCTTGGCGGCTGAGGTGGAGGAAGTGCTGTTCGGCCCAGGGCGTGTCATCGTCACGCTCGGCCTCGGCCGTCACCTCGATCACGGGGCAGAAAGGCATATACACGTAGCGGTACACGACCCGCGGCGTTCCCGGGGCTGGGCGTCCGTCGCGCACGTAGCGCGTCCTAGCCTCGACCACGACGCGCACCGGGCTCTCGAACACGACGGTGGCCGTCGCCTCGGGATCGGCCTCCGCCATGAACTGGCCAGTGCCTTCCGGCGGGCCATCCCGCCGGAACAGCCGGTCGAGGTAGTGCAACTCGGGGTCCCCGTTCCCCGAGACGCGGAACTGCACTTGGCGAGGAAAACCGCCCCCGCCCCGACGCGGATGGGTCACCTCGAAGTAGGACGTAGAGACCCTGATGGCCTGGTCCGTCTGCACCAGCCGCAGGTCCCCGGCCAGCGCGGGCCCAGGGGTGCCGGGAACCAGCGTGAACCGGCGGGGAGCACCGGCCGCCGTGATCCCAGGCATGACCCACGCCAGCACGGGCGTCGCGCCGGAAGCGTCCAGGGCCCATGGCACGGCCGCGCCTGGGCCGCCAGACGGCCCTAACTCCACCAGCGTCTGGCCGGCCAGGGCCTGCGCCTGTTCAGCACTCAGGGCCAGGCTGACCGCCTGCTCAAAACCCTCGTGGGGACCGTTCACCACCTCGTACACCGGTACCGCACGCGCGACCCCAAGAGACAGAAACACCGCAGGCACAAGGGATAGCAACTGCCGCATCACCATACCTCTCCACCTGTCTCCTCGAGCCCTCCGCCGCGTGCGTCCCAGGCAGGCTGCCGTCGCCACTGCCTAGCCATGTCCACCGGGCGCACGATAGCCCGCCTTCGGTGGAAGTCATCCCCGTCCGGAGCCATTGACAAGCACCCCGCGCCAAGGTCGTATGCATTCGGCTCGGCCGTGTGGCGAAGATGGTTTCTGGACCTCCGTCCTGCCATGGGTCGGTGGTCGGGGACTCCCGTACGAGCGGGCTTGCCCCAAGACGAGGGGCCGAGGCCAGGGCACTTGGCATCCGAGGGGAGGACCGAGGACACCTTTCCCGTACCGCCGTGGGTCTCGGCGGACCCAGCGACCGCACGGGGTTGTGCTACCCCGCGGTGCCGGGGTCGGCGACGGGATGCCCATGGCGGCGGCAGGTGGCGGTGGCCCGAACGGGTGCGCGGCGTGCACCTGGCGAGCCCCCCGGGGAGTCGGCAACCCACACCGCCCTGGTAGGGAGGTCGCGGCCAATGACACAGCGACACATTCCGCGCGCAGTCCTGGGCGCACTGTTCGGCATTCTGCCCCTTCTCGGTCACGCTCAGTGGGTGACCCAGTCCATCCCCCTCACGCCGGGCTGGAATGCCGTCTTCCTGCAGGTCCAGCCTCAGAGCTCCTTACCTGGAGCTCTGAGGCTCAGACTTCCCCGGCGCGCCTTGTGATCTGCGGCGCAGCGCGTTGCGGCGCAAGTCCCAGCCCGGGCTGGAAAAGGGCTGACGGAAAAATAGGATGATACCATCGCAAACCCAAACCTGGCCACCCGGCCAGGAAGGAGGGTATCATCCCACAGGCTATTCTACCCCTTGTTCCCGCCGGCGCCACAGCGGTCAGCGAGCTGGTGAGCGTCCATCGGGATCCGGACCGCTGGACGTACTTCGTGGGCCAGCAACCGATCGGTTGGCACGCGCCCGGCGACTGGCGGATGTTCCAGGTCCTGACCTCGCAGCTGATCGACTCGGCGGCGTGCACCCAGGCGGAGGTGATCCGTGCCTTCGGCGTGCCGAAGGCCAGTGTCGCGCGTGCCGTGCGCCGCTACCGCGAGGGCGGCGTCGCGGCGTTCTTCGGGCGCCGCCGCGGGCGCCGGGGCGGCACGGTGCTGACCGCCGACGTGCTGGAGGAGGCGCAGCGGCTGCTGGACCAGGAGTTGGGACGCGCCGAGGTGGCCGAGGAACTGGGCGTGTCGGCGGACACGTTGCGCAAAGCGGTGGCCGACGGCCGCCTGCGGCAGCCCTGTGCACGGCCTCCGGCGGACAAGTCCACGCGCAGCGTGCAGGATGCGCTGGCGGCCGAGGCGCTGGGCACGGCCTGCACGCGCGTCGGCGAGCGGGTCATGGCGGCCATGGGCGGGCTGTCCGGGGCGCCGACACGCTTCGAGTACTGCCTGGACGTGCCGTACGGCGGCGTGCTCAGCGCCCTGCCGGCGCTGCTGGCCAACGGGCTGCTGTCCGGTGCCGAAGGGCTGCTGAACCCCCTGCGGGGCTACTACACCGCCACGCAGGTGCTCGTGCTCATGGGGTCCTCGGCGCTGTGCCGCATCCGCAGTGTGGAGGAGCTGCGGGGCGAGGCGCCGGGGGAGTTCGGGCGGCTGCTGGGACTGGACCGCATCCCGGAGGTGCGCTGCCTACGGCGCAAGCTCACCGAACTGGCTGCCGACGAGGCGGCCGCACGCTGGGCTGCCGATCTGAGCCGCCAGTGGATGGAAGCGGACCCCGGCAGGGTCGGCACTCTGTATGTGGACGGCCACGTGCGCGTGTACCACGGCTCGCAGACCGCGCCGCCCCGCCGCTACGTGTCGCGCCAGCGCCTGTGCCTGCGGGGGGTCACCGACTACTGGGTCAACGACGCGCTGGGCCTGCCGTTCTTCGCGGTGGAGAAGACGGTCGACTCGGGCCTTCTGGAGACGCTGCGCAGCGACATCGTCCCGCGCCTGCTGCGGGACGTCCCCGGGCAGCCGTCCGCCGAGCCGCTGGAGAAGGACCGGCGGCAGCTGTGCCGTTTCGTTCTGGTCTTCGACCGGGAGGGGTACAGCCCGGCGTTCTTCCGTGAGATGTGGCAGCAACACCGCATCGCCTGCATCACCTACCACAAGCATCCCCGTGGCGAATGGCAGGCCGACGAGTTCCGCACCCACCCCTTCAGCATGCCCGACGGCGAGACGGTCACCATGGAGTTGGCCGAGAGGGGCAGTCTGGTCGGCTCGGGCCAGGATGCCATGTGGATGCGCGAAGTGCGCAAGCTCACCGACAGCGGCCACCAGGTCAGCCTGATCAGCACCGCCTTCGGCCTGCCGCTCACCGAGCTGGCCGCCCGGCTGTTCACCCGATGGTGTCAGGAAAACTACCTCAGATACATGTCGCAACACTTTGCCCTGGACTTGCTTGGTGAGTATGGACTGGCACCCATTCCTGATACCGAACGGGTGATCAACCCCGCCTGGCGCGACCTGGCCAAGCGCCGCAACGCCGCGAACGCCAGGCTCACCCACCGCCGCGCCAAGTTCGCGGCCCTGGCCCTGCACCCCGAATCCCATGCCGACTCCGAGCGCATCGAGGCCTGGCAGCGGCGGAAGGCCGGGCTGCTCGAGGAGATCGAATCGTTCGAGAACCAGGTCCGGGAGCTCGGCGAAGCACTGCGCGCCACCGACCACTACATCCGCTGGGACCAGCTTCCCGAAGAGCACAGGTTCCAGCGCCTCGCCCCCACCCGCAGGCAACTGCTCGACGCCATCCGCATGATCGCCTACCGCGCCGAGACCGCCATGGTGCCGCTGCTGCTGGACCCCCACACCGACCAGCCCGCCGCCAGGGCCCTCCTCCAGGACCTCTTCTGCTCTTCCGCGGACATCCTCCCCGAGCCGGACCGGCGCATCCTCCGGGTCCGTGTCCACCGCTCCTCCCGCCCGGCGACCGACAGGCGCCTGCAGCGGCTCCTCGATCAGCTCAACGAGACCGAAACGCTCTACCCGGCCACCGACCTGCGGCTCGTCTACGAACTGGCTGGCGACCCGGCCCCGGAAACGGAGAACGGTATCAGCTCAGCTTCCGCCAGGTAAGGAAGTCTGAACCTGGCCGGTACCTTCAAGGCCAGCATCGCCGACACCACGGGCGGCAAGGACGCCCCCAGCGGGACCTGCTCCTACGCCATCCCGGCCGACATGGACGGCACCTTCGCCCTCACCGTGAACCTCGACGCGGACGCCAAGGGCAAGATCGTGGGGACCGGCCTCATGGCGCTGGCCAACGGCCGGGCGGTGGCCCTGGGGGTCAAGGGCAAGACCACGGCCGGCGTGACCGCGCTGCAGTTGACCGGGGACAAGACCGCCAACGCCCTCTTCGGGGCCGTCAAGCTCAAGCTGACGATCGAGACGTTCTCCAACGGCACCGGCAACATCCTGGCGCTCTCCGGCTCGGCCTTCGGCCAGGCGCTTCAGTGGCCCTGACTGCGCTGCCCGGACGCCGGGCGACAGGGCGCTGTCGGGCCCCGACGGTGGACCGGGCGAGAGCCGGTGTGCGCAGGCCCATCCCGGCGGGACCGGAGCGCAACCCTGGCCGGTAGACTCCGTGTCTTGCTTTTCCCCTCGTGCGCCATAGCTTGCAGGAACAGACCCGGCCCGCGGCGGGGTGCCCGGTCGCAGGCCGGCGGCGCCGCCTGGCGTCCGCGCCTGGAGACGGAGCCTCACGATGAGACGGCAGGAGCTGACCGGTTACCTGTTCATCAGCCCATGGCTAGTGGGTTTCCTGGTATTCACGCTGGTTCCCTTCGTGGCGAGCATCGGCCTGTCGTTCAGCCGCTATGACATCGTATCGTCCCCGTTGTGGGTGGGCCTGGCCAACTACCGCGAACTGCTGACGAACGACCCGTTGTTCTGGCGGTCGTTGCGGGTGACGCTGACGTACGCGGCGGTAGCGGTGCCGGTGGGGCTGGCTGCCGGCATCTCGCTGGCGCTGCTGTTGAGCCTGGACGTGCGGGGCATGAGCGTCTACCGCACGATCTTCTACCTACCCTCCATCGTGCCGGTGGTGGCCACCTCCGTGGTCTTCGTCTGGATCCTGAACCCGAACATCGGCCTGGTGAACGGGCTGTTGGGGCTGCTGGGCGTCGAAGGCCCCAACTGGCTCGGCGACCCCCGGTTCGCCCTGCCGTCGCTGGTCCTGATGGGGCTGTGGGCCGTCGGCGGCAGCATGATCATCTACCTCGCCGGCCTCAAAGACATCCCGGTGCAGCTCTACGAGGCGGCCGTGATCGACGGCGCCGGCACCTGGCAGCGCACCTGGCACATCACCCTGCCGATGCTCTCGCCGGTGATCTTCTTCAACCTCGTCATGGGGGTCATCGGCGCGTTCCAGTACTTCGCGCAGGCCTACATCATGACCCAGGGCGGGCCGGAGGACAGCACCCGCTTCTACGCGCTGTACCTTTTCAGCCGGGCCTGGCAGTACCTGGACATGGGCTATGCCAGTGCCATGGCCTGGATCCTGTTCCTGGTCATCATGGCGCTCACCGCGCTGATCTACTCAACCCACAGGAGGTGGGTCCACTATGGCGGCTGAGACCGAGTCCCGGCCAGGACGTCGCCGGCGCCTGGTGGCCATCACGGTGGCGGCCCTGGTGCTGGCCGGACTGATCGTGGTACTGGCCATGCCGGGGCCTGCTCCCCGGCGTTACCCGGAGCGCCAGCCGGTGCGCTTCTGGCACATGTGGACGGCCGAGTGGAAGGGGGTCGTCGAACGCATCGTGCAGGAGTTCAACGAGAGCCAGGACGTCTACGAGGTGATCCCCCTCTCGATCCCGGCACAGAGCGCGGATACCAAGTTCCTGCTGGCGGTGGCCGGGGGCGACCCGCCGGACGTCATGGGCCAGTGGAACAACATCATCCCCACCTGGGCCGAAAACGGGCTACTGGTGCCCCTGAACCGCGAGCTGATGACGCCGGCCGAGTGGGACACCTTCCAGCGGCGCGCTTACCCGATCTGCAAGGAGATCGGCGTCTACAAGGGGGACCTCTACGGGGTGGCTACCGGTACCAATATCTGGGCCTGCTACCTGCGGCTCGACCACCTGCGCGAGGCCGGGCTCCGCCTCGAGGACTTCCCCGACACCCTCGAAGGGCTCCTGGAGTGGGGCCGGCAACTGCAGCGCTCGGACAGCAGCGGACACCTGGTCCGGGCCGGCTTCCTGCCGGACTGGTACCTCATGTACTGCAATGGTTTTGGCGGGGGCTTCTACGACTGGGAGGCCAACCGGGTCACCATCGACACTCCTGGCAACCTGCGCGCTCTGGAGTTCATCGACGCCAACAACACGGCCCTGGGCAAGGACCGCCTGCAGCGCTTCCGGGCCGGGCTCAACTGGGGCAGCGGCATCGAGTGGCCCTTCATCACCGGCGCCTTCTCCATCACCGTCGATGGCCAGTGGCGCGTGGAGCAACTCCGCAACTACGCCCCCACGCTCGAGTATGCCACGCGACCCATTCCGCCGCCGGCTGGTGGCAAGCCCCACTTCGGCTGGGCCAACGGCAATTTCATGATCGTCCCGCGTGGGGCCCGCCAGCCTCGCGGCGCCTGGGAATTCATCAAGTTCTGGTCCGGACTGACCCACCCGGAGCGGGCCGCTACCTACGCCACCTGGGGCGGCTGGCTGCCGCTCACCCCGGACGTGGCCAACGCTCCCGTGTACCGCGAGTACGTGGCCAAGTACCCGCAATTCCAGACCTTCCTCGCCGTGATGGACAGCCCCAATGTGCATCCCACGCCACCGGTTCCCTACCAGAACTTCCTCATGGCTCGCATCGGCCGCGCCGAGGAGAAGGTCTGGTTTGGCCGGCGGACCCCGGCACAGTCGTTGGCCGAACTGGCGGCCGAGGTCGACCGCGAACTGACCCGCCGCAAGGAGCTGGGCTATGCCGACTGAGTCCATGGCGCCCCTGGACCCACGGCGCGAGACCGCCTTCGTCTTCCGGCTGTCACCGCGCCAGCGCCTGCTGGCCCATGGGCTCCTGCTGGCGCTGTGCCTGCCCTTCCTGCTGCCGCTGGTCTGGATGGTCTCCACCTCGCTCAAGCCCGACGCCGAGATCTTTGCCAGCGACGGCGCCGCCGCCCGCATGATCCACCTGATCCCGCGCACCATCGACTGGCGCAACTACCCGGACGCGCTCAACACGGTCCCCTTCGCGGTGTACCTGCGCAACACCCTCTTCCTCTGCGCCTTCAACGTCATCGGCGCCGTCTTCTCCAGCGCGGTCATCGCCTACGGCTTCGCGCGCCTGCGCTTCCGCGGCCGCGACGCCCTCTTTCTGCTGCTGATCTCGACCATGGCCCTGCCCGGCCAGGTGACCATGATTCCGGTCTTCGCGCTCTTCCGTGCCCTGGGCTGGTACGGCACCTTCCTGCCGCTCATCGTACCGCCCTTCTGCGGCGTGCCCTTCTTCGTCTTCCTGCTCTGCCAGTTCTTCCGTACCATCCCCGAGGAACTGGCCGAGGCGGCGCGCATCGACGGGGCCTCGGAGTGGGGCATCTTCTTCCGCGTCATGTTGCCCCTGGCGCGGCCCGCGCTGGCAGCCTGTGCGCTGTTCCAGTTCCTGGGGACATGGAACGACTTCTTCGGGCCGCTGCTGTACCTGAACGATCCACAGCGCTACACCCTTGCCTACGGCCTGCAGCAGTTCATGTCGAGCTACGGCGGCAAGTGGGCCGAGCTGATGGCGGGGGCGACCCTGTTCACGGTCCCTATCATCGTGCTCTTCTTCCTGACGCAGAGGACCTTCATCCAGGGGATCGCGACCACGGGCTCCAAGGGGTGAGAGCCTGCCCTGCGGGGGCACCGCGCCAGGGACCGTCGGCGCGCGGGCCGCGGACGCGGAGCTTACGTAGGGACCAGAGGGAGCGCCGCAGCGCAGCCGTAAGTCTCGAGTTTACCGGAGCTTACGTCACTGACAGACGACGGCCAGTGAGGGAAGATCCGCCCGAACACCAACGACATTGCAGGAGGTCCCGAGTGAACCGCCTTGCCGCAACCGGACTGCTCCTGCTCTGCGCGTCGGTTGGCTGGGCTGCGGCGCCGGTCATCGATGCCGCCTCGGCAGCACAGTGGAAGGCCTGCCCGGGCTGGGTCGGGAAGCCGCCAGCGGCGTATGCGGTGGCCGCACGCGACGGGCTGCTGGTCTTCTCCGCCGAAGGCGCGGGCACCGAGATGGCCTGGGTCCTCGGCGTCAGCGACCGTGGTCCCAGCGGCGACGAGCGCTACCTGCTGGTTCGTTACCGGGCCAGCGGTCTGTCGACCCGGCCGGAGACCTACCTCCTGCACGGCGAGGAGGGCACCCGGGGCGGGCGCCCGTACGCCATGGCCGACCAACTGGAGCCCGATGGGCAATGGCACACGCTGGCCGTGGACCTGGTGGCCATCAACCCGCTCGAGGTGACCTATCACTTGGCGGTCAAGGTGGCTGTTGTCGAGCCGGGCAAGGCGGAGCTGGCCATCGAGCGCTGCTGGTTTGCCGACGAGCTCCCCGCCGGGGCCCGCCTGGCCGCAGCTCCGCCCCAACCCGCGGACGAGCAGGCTGCCATCGACTGGCGCCAGGCCGGCGAACTCCGCCCTCAGGCAGGCTGGACGACCACCCCCGCCAGCCGCTATGCGGCCACACCGGAGGGAGCGGCGGTGGCCTTCTCCATCGGCGAGTCCGGCCGGGGCATGCGCTGGTTACTGGGCCTCCCGAAGCCCATCGACACCGCCCGCGTGCCTTACCTGTCGCTGCGTTACCGGCTCTCGGGACAGCCTGGCATGGAGCCCTACGCCATCTGGCTCGGCGACCAGGCCTCCGGCACGGGCGGTAACTCGGTGGTGGCGGTGCACGCCAGCGAGCTCAAGCCCGATGGCGCCTGGCACCGCCTCTGCCTCAAGCTCGACAAGCGCTTCCAGGTGACGCAGTTGGCCGTCGGCCTGGACTGCGCCGGCATGGAGGCCAGCCTGACCCTCGACACCCTCGCCTTCAGCTCGCGCCCACGACGCTGGCGTCTGACCGAGAGTCTCGCCTACCAGACGCGCCCGAGTCCGTGGCCGGACGGCCAGGACGGCTTCTCGACGGCCCCGGTGACGGTGCACGGCGGCCAGGCGTCGGCCTTCCTGCTGCCGCGGCTGGAGCTGGTCGACTGGTTCAGTGCCCCGCAGGTCACCGTGGCCGGGATTCCCTTCGCGGTGGAGGCCGACCCAGCCCGGATTCCCCAGACCGCGACAGCCCGCAGCGCGTGGCTCGGGCTGGCTCTGCCGGCCGACGCCCGCGAGGTTTGCCTGCTGGTGGCGGCGGCGGCCCCCGCCACGGAGCCGTGGGGGATCGACTCGCTGCACCCCCGGCCCGTGGAGTCCCTGGACGTCCCCGAGAAGGTGGTCTGCGAGATACGCTATGCCGACGGCCCCCCCGACTGGGTCCTTCCCCTGGACGCGGAGAGCGGCACCTGGGGCCTGCGCCGTGGCATCGGCGTAGCATTGGTGCACCCCGATCCAGCCCGGCAGGCCGCGGAACTGCGCCTCCATGACCGCATGCAGACCGCCAGCCTCGCCGTCGCTGGCGTGACCGTCCGGCGCGGGCAGGTGAGCGTCGCCGAGCCTGGCTGGCAGGCGCTGGCCTATCCACCCCCGCCGGCAGACGCCCTGGCAGCCCTCGGGCCCCTACAGGGGTCACTGCCGGGGACCCCGCTCCTGGCCTCCGGCCAGCTCGGAGCGCGCTTCGCCCTGGAGCCGGTCTTCCGCTGGCGGACCCTCTCGGCGGGCGCCAGCCAGACCGCCTTGAGCTGCAGCGACAGCCCCGTCTTCGAGGTCAGCCTGGCCGGCACCGTCCTGCCGCCCGAGTCGTGGACGCTGGCGGGCTTCAGCGCTGCCGAGGGCGGTTTCCGCTTCGTCCTGCGCCACCCGGAGAGTGGCCTGGCGGCGACCGTGGACTGCCTGCCCGGCGGCGCGAACGAGCTGCTCCTGCGCCTGGCGCTGAGCAACGAGGGGCCTGCCCCCGTCACGGCGACGCTGCGCTTCCCCGTGCTTCGGGGCCTCCGCCTGGGGGACGCGGCCGGCACCTGGTACCTTGCCGGCAAGCGGGGGGGTATCATCCACTCGGCCCCGGCCCGGTTCAGCGACCCCCTGGGCGAGCGCCACCCGCTGCAGGTGGACGGTTTCTTCAGCCCGACGTTGGGCCTGGCGCTGGCCTGCCTGACCCATGACACCGTGGCCCAGCACCACGGGGTCAACCTGGCCAAGACGCCCGACGGCGGCGCCTGGTCCGCGGAGTATGCCGAGCGGGACCTGGCCCCAGGCCAGAGCTTCCGCGCCACCGAGGCGGCCCTGGTCCTGCGGGAGGGCGACTGGCGCGCCATCCTGGCCGCCTACCGCGAGTGGCTCGAGACCTGGTTCGCCGCACCGACACCCAAGCCGTGGTTCGAGTCGTCCTTTGCCCTGGTGACGAGCAACGTGCAGTATGACGCCGTGCCCGAGCCCAGGGATCGCGGCGCCATCCAGCCCGCGGTCGACACGATGCTGCGACTCATCGGCGTCTGCGACTACGTGCATCGCTTCGGCTGGGGCGCTTCCAGGGCCTACGGCGAATGGGGCGACTACACCCACTACGACGAGATCGGCGGCCTGGAGTACTTCCGCGAGAACATCCGCCAGGTGCAGCAGGCCGGCATCGCCGTCAGTCTCTACCTGGACGGCTACCTCAGTTGCGACAAGGGCCAGGCCGTGGGCGCTCACGCCAGGGAGTGGGCCCTGCAGCGCGCCGACGGCTCCCCCCAGTACATCCCCGAGTACCAGGCCTACAACCAATGCCCCTCCATCGAGGGCTGGCAGAAACACCTGGCAGAGACCTACCGGCGCGTCCACAATGACCTCGCGCCCAAGATTATGTACATCGATGAGTACGGCGCTACCGATGGTCGCTGGCTATGTCGCGCCAAGGACCACGGCCACAATGGCTACGAGATCCCCTATGCCGGCGAGGTGGCCACGATCCGGCGCATCCGTGATGCCGTCGGACCCGAGGTGGCGCTCTACACCGAGTACCCGCCCGCCGAAGTCAGCCGGCAGTACCTCGATGGCTCCATCACCTACCAGGCCCTGTGGAGCGCCGACCAGGAGCCCCGGGCCCCCCACTTCATCGACCTGCCCCGTTTCGCCTTCCCCGCCTTCAAACAGCTCCACATCATCTACTACGTCCCCAACCGGGCCGGCAACTGGTGGCTCCTGAAGTTCCCCTTCTTCAATGGCGAGGTCTACCGCAACGGCGAGCCGAACCTGGTCGGCATGGACGAGGCCTCCCTGAGCTTCCTGCGCCAGGCGGTAAGGCTGCAGTGCGCCCACCGCGAGGCCTTCGCCTCCCGCGCCGTCGAACCCCTGGTGCCGACAGAGGTCACCGGGGTGTTCGCCAACCGCTTTGCCGCCGCGCGGGAGATCGTCTGGACGCTCTACAACGCCAATGGCCGCAGTGAACGCCGACCCGTGCTGCGAGTGCCACACGTGGCCGGGGCCACCTACGAGGATGCCTGGAACAGCCTGGCCTTGACGCCGGCCATCGACGGCGACACCGCCCGCGTGTCCCTGGAACTGGGCCCAAAGGCCATCGGCTGTCTCGTTCAGCGGCGGCCGTGACGGCTGTCCGCATCCCGGCACCGCGGCATACGGAGATGCCGCGCTCCACCCGCGGCCGGGCCCGGCGGCGCCGGGGAGTTCCGGGTTACGGGGCTCAGGTTCGGGGTCCCGGGTCCCGGGTCCCGGGTCCCGAGTCTCGGGTTTCGGCTTTCGGATCTCCCGGTTTCGGATTCCCCATCCGGGCCTTGGTTCTTGGTGCTTGGTTCCTCCAAGGGCCTCTACGCCAGCGGATAGCGCCCGAACTGCCGGCCGGCTTCAAACAGCGCCAGCACGTTGGCCGGTGGGACCTCGGGCTGCAGGTTGTGGACCGCCGCCAGGATGTAGCCGCCGCCGTGGCCCATCTCCCGCAGCCGGCGCTGGACCTCCCCGGCTACCGCCTGCGGCGTGCCCCGCGGCATGACGGTGCGCGTGTCCACCCCGCCCCAGAAGCTGAGCTCCCGGCCGAACTCCGCCTTGAGTGCGGCCGGATCCATGTGGGCCGCCGAGACCTGGATCGGGTTCAGGACCTGCACCCCCAGGTCGACGAAGTCCCGGATGAAGGGCCGTGTGGAGCCGCAGCAGTGATGCATGAGGAAGGCCTTCGAACGGCTGCGGATATGCCTCCAGAGGCGCGCAAAGTGCGGCCGGAACAACTCCCGGAACGCGGCCGGAGAGAGCAGGGGGCCCTCCTGGCCGCCGAGGTCGTCCGAGGTGTAGATGATGTCGACCAGGTCGCCGACGGCAGCGAGGATCTGCTCGTTGGCCGCCAGCTCGATCTCGGTGGTGCGCTCCAGCAGGGCCTGCACAAAGGCGTGGCTCCCAGCCAGGTCCACCATCCAGTCCTCGAATCCCCGCAGGAACTGGCCCACGGACATGACGCGGCCGCGCAGCTCCAGCGAGATGGCGCAGTCCGTGGCGCGCCGCAGGCGGGCCACGGCCTCGGCCAGACCAGCGGTGCTGACCAGGTCCGTGGCCGCGGGCCAGGCGTGACGCTCCACCGCCGCCACCGTGGCCTCCCCGGCGAAGGGAGGCCGGTCCACGTAGTAATGGCCGTCCTCCGGCTTGCGCCACTGCACCCCCCACTCATCGACGAAGCTCAGCGGGGACAGCACCCGGACTGTCTTGCGCGTGCCGAAGGCGTTCGGGGCGTGCACGATGTCCACATCAAGGGCCGCCCGCACGTCGTCCTCGATGACGGCCAGACTGGCGTAGCGCAACGACTCCTGGGTGTCGTGGACCGGTAGCCCCAGCGCCCGCCGCAGGGCCGGATAGCCGGCGGCGACGATGGTGCTGGCAAGGCAGCCCCCGAGGTCCATGGGTACCCGGTCGGGCTCCTCGTGCTCGAGGGCGGTCAGAACGCGCTCGCGGTGCGTCATGGCGGTCTTCTCCTCGTCCAGCCAGCCGTCGCCTCGGAGTTGCCGACGGTCTGAATGTAGGTCTGCCAGCACATCCCGGCAATCGCGGCCAGCGAAGCTCCGCCCCAAACCGCCGAGACTCCCAGCCGCCCGCCGGCGCGGCGCGTCCGGCATCGACCCCGATCCGTGCCTTCGGGAACGGGTTCCGTGCCTTGGCTGCGCGGCGGGTGGACAGACGGGTCTAGGCGCGCAATATTGGGCTAGAGACAGTCGGAGCCAATCCTGTGCCGGCCCATGGAAGCGTCTGGGTCGCCGGCTCCGCCCAGGCGCCTCAAGGAGGGTGCCGGGACAGCCCACCGAGCAGACGGTGTGACGTCTATGCTGTTCTTCTGGAGAAAGAAGGCACGAGAGGGTGACGGCGGGGCGGCGAAGCGTCTGTCCCCCGAGCAGCTCGCCCATCAGTGCCAGGAGCAGGTGGTTGCCTTCGGGAGCGGCCACGTGCCTTGCCAGGGGTGTGGCCTGGCGATTCCATCGCGGAAGCTCGAGACCCTCAAGATGGTCGAGTGTCCGCAGTGCAAACGCATCGCCTTCGTGCCGTTGCGCATAGGCCAGTACTGGCTGTTCGAGCCGCTCGGTGGCGGCGGCATGGGGAGCGTCTACAAGGCACTCAACGCACAGTTCCCGGCGATGCGCTTCGCGGTCAAGATCCTGTCCCGGGCCGAGAAGACCAAGCCCATCAACATCCACGCCCTGCTCAACGAGGCCCGCCTCGGCAAGATCGTCGGCGACCACCCCTGCCTGGTCAAGTGCATCGATAGCGGCTGCGAGGATGGCGAGTACTACTCGGCCATGGAGCTGGTTCAGGGCGAGCGCCTGGACAAGCGCGTCGACCGCCTGGGAAGACTGCCGGAGAAGGAGGTGCTGCAGATGGTGATGCACCTGCTCTCCGCCGAACAGCACATCTACAAGTGCGGTTACCTCTACCGCGACATGAAGCCCGAGAACATCATCATCAACCTCGATGGCTTCGCGGTGCTGTTCGACTATGGCCTGTGCGTCCCGCGCGAACAGGCCCTCCACCCCAAGGACGAGTACGTGTCCGGTTCGCCCTACTACCTGCCGCCCGAACGGCTTCTGGGCACCGGCGAGGATGCCTACAGCGAGGTCTACAGCATCGGCATGGTCATGTACTACGCCCTGGCCGGGCAGACCTTCTTCGATGCCAAGGAGGTCGAGGCGCTGGCCAAACGGCACCTGTCGAAGGTCAGGCTCTCGGTGGCGGGCGAGCTGCGTGACTTCCGCCCGGACCTGGTGGAAGTGCTCTCGCGGATGATCAAGCAGGAGCACTCCGAGCGCTACCAGACCTTCCACGAGGCCGCCAAGGCCATCGAGGCCCTGCGCCAGGCGGCCGCCGCGGGGTCCGGTTCCTGACCTCTATCGCCCCACCCCGCGCGGCCCTCGCTGGCGGGCTCTTCCGAGCCTTCCCCTACCCCCTGCACAGCAGCCGTAGAGCCATGCTGGAGCGGTCCCGCAGTCGCGGGACCAGATGCTCCCGCGGCCGTCGGACCGTGGGCGCGCCAGTGCGGGCCCTTGCTCTACCCCAGACGGGAGACTGGCATCACGGTCCGGCGGGGGATTCGCAGGGCACATCCGTCAGGACCAGGCGGCCCATGCGTGGCCCCTCGGCCAGCCCCTCCAGCCGCAGGGAGACGTCTCCCGCGGGCAGCACGACGGGGCCCAGGTCATGCCATCCCCCCGCCTCGGCCGCAAAGGGCCCCCGCACCGGGTCGCCGCCCAACAGGACCTGGCCGACGCGGGCCCCACGGTCAAGACGCGCCCACAGCCGGTAGGCCCCCGCAGCGCCCGCCGGCAGGAGCCACTCGGCGGAGCCCGGCCCACACACGGCCGCCTCGCCTCGGAAGAGCGGGCAGGCCTGGACCGTCGCCCCTCCGGCAAGGACCGCAGCCCCCGGGTCCAGGCGCCAGAGGCGCGGGACATCCGGGACCGCAGTCCCCGCCGCGGCCAGGTGCACATCGTCGAGATAGAGGTCGACCTCGACCGCCTCGCGGGTGTTGGTGTTCAGGGCGATGTAGTTGCGCGTGTTCCAGGCGGGGATCGCCACGTCCGCAGCCAGGCACTGCCAGGAGCCCATGCGGGATAGGTCATAGGCCGGCGTGGCCACGCCACCGCGGGTGCCACGGGCGTCCCGGGTCGCCAGGCGCACGCTGGGAGCCGGGGCCCCGGGGCTGATGCGGTCGATGCGCAGCCAGGCCGCAAGACGGTAGGTGGTACCTGGTGTCAGGCCCGCGATCTCCCACGGTGAACCGCCCGGCGCATCGTAGGTCGTGTTCACGAACTCGTTCTGGCCCTGCATCCGGCCGCTGACCCGCAGAGACGCCTTGCCGCCGTGTCTGACCTCCGTGCTGGCGGCGACCTGCCAGCCCCGGGAAGGCCAGCCCTGGATACCGTCCTCGAAGTCCGGGTTCGGCACCTGCGCCGGCAGGCTGCGGCGGGCCGGGCTGGCCAGGGCCACAGCCGTCTCCCGTAGGGATTCGGCGAAACCCCGCCCAGGCAGTGCCGCGACCCCCGCGAGGGCCTGCGCCGAGTTGCAGAGGACATACCCCGCGCCCTTGCCCGAACGGGGCAGTGCGGTCCAGGCTGCCGCCAGGGCCTGCCGGCACACCTCCGCCAGCTCCGCATCACCCGAGTCTCTCGCCCCGAAGCTCAGTCCGTGGACCAGAATCCAGGCGCTCCCCGCCGCGGCGTTGGTCCTCGGGCAGGATGTGTAGCGGAACCCCGGCTCGACCGGTACCCACATGGTATCGACCACGAAGCGGGCCGTCTTGGCGACGTCCGCTGCCGCCACCGGGTCCGCGGTGACCTCTCCGTACATGGCCAGCCCCGTCATCAGGGTCGCCAGCATGAACCCCGCCTCCCCGGAGTGCTTGGCCCCGTCCGGGCAGTCGCAGTGCCCGCTGCTCAGGACGTGGAAGTAGAACCCGTGGTCGCCGCTCGCAAGGCTCTGCCGGTGGCACTCGGCGGCCATGATGCGAGCCGCATTGAGGTAGAAGGGGTCCTCCGTGGCGGCATAGGCGCTCATCACCAGCTTCAGCATCCATCCCGGCTCACGGGCCAGGCCGAAACTGAAGTTGGTTGTCTGCGGGCCTGCCGCCCAGTCGGCAATCAGCCGGCCGGTCTCCCACGAGCGCGTGTCGCCGCCCAGGAGGTAGTGCTCCAGCATGCCTTGGGCCCAGATGTGCCCCCGGTTATCGCTCCAGCCGGTGCCGGCGTAGACCTTCATATCCCTATAGCGGTCGTCGTAGTAGCCCGCCGTGTGGCCGATGCTGTGGACCCACTGCTGGCCGACGCGGCGCGGGTCCTGGGCGGCATGACGCGTGTCCACATCGCGCTGGTGGCGGAGGATGTCATCGGCATGACGCCGGAAGGCCGGATGGGCGCTGCGCACGAACTGGGTCAGAAAGGCGTGGCCGAGGTCATACTCCAGGTTGCCCCAGTTCCACTGCCGCTCGCCATACCAGTCGCCGAAGTTCATCATGCCATACTCCCGCCCCCGGTCCCGTTCGTCGGCGAAGGCCTCGATGTTGGCGGCCAGGGCCTCGTCGTAGCCGGGGAACTCCTCCCGGACCGCCACGGCCAGGCGCCCGAGCGCGGCGCTGTCCTCGACCCACTGCGGTGGCAGGCTCACCACCGGCATCCGACCGCCCGCCAGCCCGGCAAGGGCGCCGGCCGCCGAGCCTTGGCCAGCCAGCGTCCAGACCTCCCACGTCTTCGACCAGCCCTGGCGCACCGTGTGCAGACCGTCGCGCAGGGAGTAGTAGAGCCTGTCCTCGTCCGGGCGACCGGCATAGAAGCCGGCGGGGAGCCGCGGGCAGAAGCCCAGGACCACCCGCCCCGACTCCCGCCCCACAGCCGCGGGCCACTGCTCCCAGAAGTGCCGCAGGACCGCGCTGCCCCCGGCGTCGGTGACGATGCCGGCCAGCCGCTTGCCACGCGCCCCGGATGGCTCGTGCACCCACTCGAAGTCCTCCCGCTGCAGGACCCGCGCACCGTCGGCCAGGGGGACCGTCTCGGCGCCGTTGCCGGCCGTGACCTGGCCAGGGCTGGCCTCGAGGCGCATCTCGAACGCCTGGATGGCGGTCATCTCCTGCGCCACCTGGTCATTCTCGAGGGTCACGTCCCAGCGCACCACCGGCACGCCTCGCCAGCGGTACACGCGCACGACCCCATGGAACAGCGCCCTGCCATCGGCAACGAAGGGGCCGGCGAAGCGTGTGACGACCTTCACCCCGCCGCTCTCCTCGACGACGCGTGCGGCAGGGCTGAACCGGTACGCCGCGCCGTCCGCGCCGGTCAGCAGGAGCAGGTCCTCCGGCAGCCGTGCGTCCAGGCCGCGGTCGGCGGAATCCCCCTCCGGCGGGGTGATCTCGGTGCCGTACTCCAAGACCAGCTCCCGCGCGTCACGCGGCACCACACTGTCCAGTCGCACCCACTTGACGCTCCGGTCCGGACACCACCGCGTCACCTCCCGGACCTGCACCCGTACCGGCTGGCCCCCGACCGTCAGCCGGACGCTCTCCGCTCGGCCCAGAACCCCTCGCGGAAAGGGCACACCGAAGGTCACCGGCATCGCCTCCAGGGGCCAGTCGCCCGGGTCCACGGCCAGCCGGATGCGCTCGCGGCGTGCCGAGCCATCGACCCGCCGGGGCGCCCGGACCTCGAGGGGTTCGGACTCCAGGTGGCCGCCGGAACGCGTCCCGACCACGACACGACAGTACAGTGGCCACACACCCGGACCACCGAAGTCCGCGCGGTGATTGTTGGCGAAGCCCTGGGCCGAGTCGCGGTGGTTGGTTGTGCCGCGCAGGCAGGAACCATCCTCCTCGATGGACTGGTCCAGCGTCCCGGGCGTCGGCCCCCAGCGCACCGCCCCCCGGCTTGGCTCGGCGGTGATCCAGCGGAGGTGTACCGTCCCGTCCGGTCCCGCCCAGGCCTGGACCTCGCTCAACCCGCCGGTGGGCCCGTCCACAGCGGCAGCGACCAGGGCCAACCCCGTCCAGAGGCCCGTCACCCAGAGGCTTCTCATGCCCGACTCCTTACCGACGCGCGCACACGAGGCTATCTTACCATGGCGCCCGGACTATTGCCCCTGCACGGGACTGTGACCGCAGGTCCGGGTAGGAGGAACCGTCGCCATGATGCTGTGTCGCAGAGCCTTCCCGGGCCTCGTCGTCGCGCTGGCTCTCCTGTTCGCCGCCGGGTGTGTCTCGGTGGACCTCCAGCGCCTGCTCAACCCGCCGCTGGAGGAGGTCACTCTGCGCGAACCGGCGGGCCTGACCCGCCAGCGAGTGCTTCTCGTCGATATCAATGGCCTGATCGCCGCCAGTCCCGATGGCCTCTTCAGCCTCGCCGACCACTGTACCCCCGACACCGTCCGGGCTGTCCTCGACCGCGCCCGCAAGGACCGGCGCATCCGGGCGGTCGTGCTGCGCCTCGACACTCCCGGCGGCACCGTGGCCGCCACCGACATGATCGCCCATGAGATCGAGGCGTTCCGCAAGGCGACCGGCGTCCCGGTCATTGCGGCGCTCATGTCCGCAGCTTGCTCCGGCGGCTACTACATCGCCACCACCGCCGACCGCATCTGGGCCCACCCGGCCACGATCACCGGCAGCATCGGAGTCATCGCCGTGTTCCCGCAGGTCCAGGGCCTCACCGGCAAGATCGGCCTCGGCCAGGTCGTCATCAAGACCGGCGATATGAAGGACATCGGGAGCCCTCTCCGGGAGATGAGACCCGAAGAGCAGGCCCTGTTCCAGGCCATGCTCGATGACTACTACGGCCAGTTCCTGGACCGCGTCTGCGCCGCGCGCCCGCGGCTGGGTTCCCGCGAGGCGCTGCTGCCCCTGGCCGACGGCCGCGTTTTCACCGCCTCCCAGGCCTGCGCCAATGGCCTCGTCGACCGGGTAGGCCACCTTGACGACGCCATCGATGACGCCATCCAGGCTGCCGGACTGCGGGATGCCCGCGTGATCACCTATGCCTACGGCCACCCCGAGACCGCCACCGTGTACTCGCCTGCGGCCCGCATACCGGAGATCATGCCCTCGATTCGGGTCAACCTGCCCGATGTGCCGGCCCTCAGCGCCAAGGCGGGGTTCCACTACCTCTGGTTGCCCGGCGGCAGCCAGTGAGCTCCGGCACTCCCGCGTGGCAGACCGCGGATTGGGGTGTGCGGACGCCGGCGTCGGCGCGGCCGGGGTGCGGAGGACCCGCCCCCATAGGCGCCAACCTGGGCGGCCCCTGTGCCAACGCCTATGGGACCCGCCCTACGGGCGTTACCGGTCCAGCCGTGGACCTGACCCCACTCGGCCCGTGTCGTGCGCCGGAGCGCGCCTACGGAGCCGTGGGCGGCGGGCATTCCTTGAGCAGACGCTCGGCCAGTTCCCGAAACGCCGAGGGACCGTATTTCAGCAGACGCGACCCGCGCGCAATCTTGCCCAGACTGATCCCCAGTTCGCGGCTGATGTCGCGCTGCCGCTTGCCCAACAGCAGGCAGGCCATCAGCCGCCAACGCAATACCACCTCGTCCAACTCCTGCGGAGTCAGCAGGCCCTGCAGCAGCACCTCGAGCTCATGCCGGTCGCGCGCCTGCCCGATAAGGCGGCTGAGTTCAGCCAGCTCCTGCTCCTGCATGGGACTCTCCCGGAACCGCTTGAGCCGCTATCGTTACGGTCGGGGGAAAGCATAAGCCGACGCGGCACGGATGCAACACAGGCCGCCACACGGCCCTCCTGGATACTCGGTATCGTTGCGCCGCTTGACGGGACGTGGTAGAGTACTGAGTGATTTTATGCGGGCGGACGGGTGGGTTGGGCGATGCGATCGAGAGAGTCGGGGCTTTTTTGCCCGCAGGGGCGGAAAGAGTGCAGGTGGAGCCATGCGACCGGCGGCAGCCGCAGATGACCGGCACGTGCTCGTGGTGGACGACGACTGCAGTCTGCGCAAGGTCCTCACTGACCTGCTCAGGTTGCGCGGCTATGACCCGACGCCGGCGGCCTCTGGAGAGGAGGCCCTGCGGCTGCTGGCGGCGCAGCCCTCCGCCATTGCCATCATCGACATCGACCTCAAAGAGGGCGGCGGAGTGATGGATGGGATCGAGCTCCTGCATCGAGTCAAGGCCGAGTACCCGACGACGGAGTGTGTCATCCTGACCGGCCTGCCCTCCCAGCAGACGGCCATCGATGCCGTCTCGGTGGGCGCCTTCGGGTACCTCGTCAAACCGTTCAACGTCACCGAACTGGTGGGGACCCTGGAGCGGGCCCTGGCGCGCCGTCGGGAGCGCGAGGAGATGGCCCTCGCACAGCGCCGCGTGAGCAAAGTCGACACGGCCCACATGCGGCTGGTGGGACGCCTGCGGGCCGACTACCTCAGCTCGCTCCACAGACTGCAGGCCCTGGGCCAGAACATCGCCGCGGAGACCAGCGTCGCACCGGCCCAGGCGTTCGGCCTCCAGGTAAAGGACGAAGCCCAGCGCCTCATCGGCGCGCTGGACGAGTTGATCGCCGAGTTCGAAGCCGATGCCGGGCAGCGCTAGCACCGGCGGGTGGAAATGGCTGCCCACCAGCCCATGCGCGTCGCACTGGTTATCGGCAATGGCCCCGCATGCGTCGGCGTCCCGGCCCTGATCGCCGCCATGAGGCGTCGCGGTTGGGAGGTGGTCGCGGTCCCCTGTCCGGCCACCCTCGACTGGCTGGGACCGGCGCTGCTCGCGGACCTCTGCGGCCAGCCGGCCCGCACGGCGGCCGATGCTCTGCCCACGGCGACGGTCATTGTCACGGTGCCGTACAGCCAATCCCCGAGCGGCTCGCCGCCCGCCGACATGGTGGTGGCGCCGCCGGGTCCCCGGCAGGTCCCGGTGGTGACCCTCCCCGCGGCAACGGCGCCGGGTGGTCCCTGTCTGGTCCAGCCCGAGGCCACCTGCGAAGCCATTGCCGCGGCGGTGACGCCCCAGACTCTCGCCGGGGTCGCCGTGCTGGTCACCGCCGGGCCTACCTGCGAGGACATCGACCCGGTGCGCTTCCTGAGCAACCGGTCCACCGGCCTGATGGGCCTGGAACTCGCCCTGGCAGCCTGGCGTCACGGGGCCGCCGTCACCCTGGTCCATGGGCCCCTGCGCGTTGCGGTCCCGCCCCTCCGGCGCCTGCTGCCGGCCCCGGTCCGCAGCGCCGCCGAGATGCACGCGGTCGTCATGGCCCGGATCAGCGAACACCAGGCGGCAATCCTCTGTGCCGCCGTGGCCGACTTCACCCCTGCCGCCCGCGCCCCGCAGAAGATCAAGAAGGCCGGCCGCCAGGGCCTTACGTTGGAGCTGGTGCGGACCCCCGACATCCTGGCGGCCATTGGCGCCCTCCCCCAGCGCCCCTTCCTGGTGGGCTTCGCCGCCGAAACCCACGACCTGGCCGCCTACGCCCCCGGGAAACTCCGGCGCAAGAACTGCGACCTGCTCTGCGCCAACAATATCG
>Ga0172375_10003348_pt1 | contig 24377 bp, 18 predicted proteins | sample LakKiv1m_FD_114537 | JGI IMG/M metagenome (GOLD analysis project Ga0172375, IMG submission 114537) | Freshwater microbial communities from Kabuno Bay, South-Kivu, Congo - kab_092012_11.1m | ecosystem: Environmental > Aquatic > Freshwater > Lake | place: Democratic Republic of the Congo... | reverse complement strand
TTCGACCTTCATAAGTTTTTTTCTATTTTTATCTTTTAAGGTTACCTCTGTTGTGTTGCCGGCTTCATCTTTTAATACAACCGTGCCGTCTTTGTCGTAAACCATAACCATAGAATTTTCTGTAATATTGTCTGTACCTGTAAATTTTAAATCTTTGGCGATTGGGTTAAATTGAATTACAACCTCCGGCGGAGTTCTGTCTATATAGTTGTCGGGAATTTCAATTGGAATAATTGTTGCTGGCAGGTCAAATGAATTTTGTTTAACCGTTAGCGTTGTATTATTGTTAATTGGGTCAATACTAATTTGCCCTGTTAAGGTAGGTGTCACAGGCAAATCTTTGAAAATTTCTGTACTTCCCGGCTGACTATCTACTATATTCAAACTTTTTATAGTATAAATTCCAGAGTCCGTACCATGTATATTTATATTGTAAGTTTGTCCATCGTCTTGTGGTAAATATATAAATTTATGCTCCCCCAAAACTTCAAAAGCTGCGCCGTAAATTTCATTAATAATACTACCGTCTTCAGCCAAACCCAATTTATTTCCATTTCGGTCTGTCACAAAAATATCAACCGGACTAAAAACAGAAATTGCTTTTCCGTTAAGTTGACATTGGTTTATGTCTTGGGTAATTGAATTGTCAGAAATGTCTAGACTACTCCCTGAAATCAAATTAACAATTTTTTGCCTACTCCCGTCAGCGCTCAACATTTTACTGTGACTGCCAGATAAGGAATAAAATTTATTATCTTGATTAATTGGCAAGTTTGTTGCGCTTTCAAGTGGCACTGTGCCGTCACCTGGAGCAAACCGCAAATTGTAACTAAATTGCTGACCAAAGATATCCTTATATCTTGTTTGAACAATGTTACTTAGGGTTGCAGACTTGCACCCATCTATGGCATACAAATCAATCCCTGCTGTGCGTAAATCAAAATTATCGAAACTTTGTGTGTGTAAATTTTCCGAATTACTTAATCCCAAAGAATTATACCCCTGGTTATTCAAAAAATCATTAGATTCTTGATAATTCAAATCTTTTATTTCACAAGGAATTGTATAATCTTCAAAACATTTTATTTGATCAATTGTTTTAACATAGCTGCCTTTTGTGTCATAATATTGCTGACTTGGGAGCAAATCATAAGAGGCCGGCATATTTTTGGAAATTTCTTTCAGTTTTTGGTCATTTAATCCTAAAACTCCAAAGTTGTCTCCCTGTAATAGCACTTTAACTGATTTCGGCGCGCCAGTATTTGGCACGCCCACAAATATGGCTTTTCCAATCCTATTACTAGAGGGGTTGTCTATTACATACTTTTTGGTGATCAATCCACCCATACTATGCGCCACAACATCCACCTCTTGCGCACCTGTTTGCGCTAAGATACTTTGAATTTTCTCTGCTAACAAATCTACGTTGGTTTTTCCATTGGTATATTTCCCAGTTACCCCATATCTCCAATCATATGGAAACGTAAACAAGTTATCATCTTCAACATATCCTTGATAAACAAATTCATTTATCAAACCCTCGGCATAATCAAACGTATAACCCAGGAAACTCTTTTTCCTAATAATGTCCGATACGAAAACCTCTGAATCGGTCGAGTTAAGTTTATTATTAAAAGCTAACGGATCCATAAAACTATCGAAGTTAAAAGGATTTACCATTCTCGGGATATCTGCCCACAATAATTCATTTCCTTTTTTCATTTCTGTACCCAATAATCCCGGAACAATTAAAACCGGATTTCTGGCCGGCTCTACAATCTCCCAGCCATCTTCGCGCACAAATGGATAGTTGTCTTGTCCGCCGTCAAAAATATATGGTGTATCGCCTATACCATCGTCATTTGCATCAACACCAGTATAATCAGACCAATAATTTCCACCGTCTTCGACGCCATTGTCAAAAATATTATCTACGCCACCCCCGTAGTAATCCAGTTGAGTATAGCTATTACTAATAAAGTTATTATGAAAAACCTTGGTATTGTTATTATAGTAAACATCCAACCCAATATTACCGTTATTTTTTATAGTATTACCAGAAAAAACACACCCATTACAATGATCTGAATATACGCCATCCCACCCATTGTTCTCAATTATGTTGTTAATAAAAGTGTTATTATAATTATTGGAATTTCCGTAAACATCGACGCCATCCCAATTATTATTAGAAACATTGTTTTCCGAAAAATTATTATTACTAGAGTTATAAAAAGAAACTCCCGAAGTTTTTGCGCTAAAAAAATTATTTTTATCAACAATATTATTGATCGAATAATAAAAATCAACTCGGCCAGAAAAAATATTACCTATTACAGTATTGTTATCTGTATAATAAAAATTAACGCTGTTGCTTTGCGCGCCAGTAATATTATTGTCTTTCAAAATTATATTGCTCGAATATGTAGGATCAACACCATCCCACTACCCTATTATAGTATTGTTTTCTAATGATATATTAACAGAATTTAAAATATAAACTCCTGAATAATTCCCAGATATATTACAATTTTTAATCGTTATTTGGCTTCTTTCATAGATATTTATACCAAAAAATTGATTACTGCTCGCGCTGTATCCATTACAATCTAGAGTAAAATTATCAGAGGTTATTACTATGTCTTTATTCAAATCTTGATTCAAAATACACGTTAATCCATCACCTGATAACGCACCAAAATTAACACATTGGTTTGGCATGGAAATAGGAATTTCCGGGTCTTCAATGACTGGTGGATCTTTAAACCAAATATGGTGCCCTATCGAAATATCCTGTTGCCAAGAATAAACCCCACTATCATCACAGACAAAAGTAACTACGTCTTCGTAGTTGTCTTGGTATTTGTAGTATATTTTTCCTGGAAGCAAGCCTTTCAAACTTAATTCAGCTAAAGAATCTGAATTATTGGCGGATTTGACTACTAAACTAATTATTTCTAAAGCAGACTCAAGATAAACGCTTACTTCTTTGTTGCTTGTTAATAAAACGTTCAAATAATTGCTACCTTCAACTTGAAATTGCACGCCACTTCCTTCCGCTACACCCGGCTTCAACGAATTTATTAGTAGAGAGGTTGCAAAAACAAAATTCGGCGTGACGAATGTTATCGCAAAAATCCACAGCCAGATTTTTCGCTTTTTTGACATAATTAATAATATAAAAAATTAATAATAAATTACCACGTTAAGTTTACACCAAATTTTTATGCAATTCTTGAATTGTACATCTTTTTTTCCAACACAATCAATAAAATGTAGTACTCCGAGCACTACCCACCTTCTAAAAATAAACTATTAAACCGAGCCATGTCTTTTTTTTGCTTTAGCCAATTTAGAACAGCATTCTTGCACCCCTTTTCGCCACCCATATTTTCCATTAGAAATTCTTTTTGGATAACCGATGGAAAATTTTTAATACCAATACAGTCTTGATAGCTTGACCACTTATATTTTTTTAAAAATCCCATCACTTTTTTAATAGAATTTTGCCTAATTCCTTTCTCTTTCCAATCTGGTTCTATTAGGGCAACAGGATTGGTAAAAATATAATTCGCTACAACTATAAACTGACGATCGTCTTCTATGTGAACAGATTTAAACGAATCCATAAATACGTGCCCCTTTCTCTGATATTTAGTATTAAAATATCTACCATACCCACCGCCGAATTTCTGCATAAATTTAGATATACTATTTTCTTTTATTTGCTTAACCAGCAAATGAACGTGGTTGGGCATGAAGCAAAACGCAAGTATATCAACCAATTTATAACGCTGATCAACTTCTTCAACAAAAGTAGTGCCCCGAGTACCACCAGTTTCTTTAAGTTTTTTCTTAAAAGCGATTCTGGATTTTCGGCGCTTCTGTATAGTAACGGAATTTGCATTATTCAATTCGTAAATAGAGAAAATACCGCGATAATAGTCATTAACGTCCTTAAAAATTAAATTATTATCAAGCGCTCTCAAAATAACATGATAATATTCGCCGTTAATTAATTTTTCTTTTCTTCGTGGCATGTTATTTCATTATATACTTTCTGAGAAGCTTAAGATAGGTAGTATCCCGAGCACTACTTATCTATATAATCCAAAAAACTGACCATTTTTACAAAAACTTACAGAGTTGGCCAATTTTCGGGTGGCTCTCCCTCGCCGAGCCAGACAGCACCAATAAGTAATTTTGAACCGCTAGGGACTCCGTTTTCATCATCGTATTTAACATTTATCTTTACTCCGCCATCATCGCCACTATTAGATGGTTGCCGAGAAATACTAACAGAAGTCCATTCTTCGGTGTTTACTACCACCTCATCACCATAGTAAACATAATCACTACCAGGATATTTAATTCCCAAATTAACAATCCCCACCCCTTTTACCCAAATTTCAGCATAATAAATAGTGTCTAATGACATAGTCTTCCCATATTGGTAAAATCCTTTATAACTTGAAGTAGTTAGTGTCAATTCCGCAGAATAACTTCCAACCAGTCCACCCAAAGATTGATTGACTCTTGAAGCCGTACCACTCCATATCCAGTTATCGGGCGGGACCGCCGTAGCCCCGGCTGTCCAATCTGCAAAAAATTCATTTATAAGCATGTTTTTTGCGACAACTGGCAGTTGAATTTTGGTTTGCGCAGGGTCTATGGGCAGCCATTCGGGCGTGGCGTTTCCCGCAACATCAGTTGCTTTGGCCTGAAACAAAAATATCTGGCCATCTGATCCACTCACGGTTTCTGTTAAACTAATCGATATTGGGGCTTCCAAAATATTTTGTACGCCCTTTTCATTCCAAGTTACTCCGCTGTCATTTGACCACCTAAAATCAAACACTGCCACACCAGACGGCGTAGTTGTTGTAGATATGTCCGTAATTGTAAAGTTTACAGAAAATTCGGTAGTTGTTTGCGTTGATGCCAAATCAAAACTTATTTCCGGAGCATCTGTATCTGTTGGCACAGGCTCCACATAAGCTGTGTTTTCTGCCCTGGGCGTTGGCGTGCACAAACTAAAATCATAACACCACGATTGATCTTCCAAAATTTCTCCCCAGTTTATTTGATCTGATATTTCTTGGCTTGGATTTTTGAGCGTCAAATAATTTCCGTTACTAAGCGTTAATTCGCTGTCTGTAATTTCTGCACTTAAATCTGACCTTGATATTAAAAAATAACCACCAGCTAAGATGCTTTTTCCGGAAAAATCATTCTTTGTAATACAGCTCTGATAATCACTCCCAATTGCAGTCTTTCTCTGTAAATACCAGCCGGTCAAATCAACATTTGTGGAGCCTGAATTGTAAAGTTCAATAAATCTTTGAGTAGTTGGATAAATTTGCGCTTCAGAAATTATAATTTTTGGATAAATTATTGCCCCGCCACCACCACCGCCTCCGCCCAAAATAGGAGGCGTTAAACCCGGCTCCACAAAAGCGCAACCTTGGTCTTTTATTTTCTGCAAGGTTGTTGGGCCTATGCCACTAACTTTGAGCAAATCATCTAGAGAATAAAATAGCCTACCATCAATTATTTTTTGAGCGGTTGCTAACCCAACCTCAACTATTTTATCCAAATCAGCCAAAACAGCGCTATTTATATTTATGCCACCAGGACATATGTTTTCTTCTATTGTTGTTTGGCTTTCCTGCAAAGTGTCATCTTCCTCAATATTTTCTTCTGGCAGATCTTCGGGTGGGTCTTTGGGTGGATTATCTTCTTGGTTTTGAACTTCTACTAATTCTTGTATTTGTTGTTTAATAACATCCAGCTTCTCTTGTATATCGTCTAATTGATCCTGTAAGCTTATCGGGTCTGGCTGAACAGATCTTTCTACGTCTGGTGGCAAGGTTAAAATATTTTCTGTTTGCGCTGCCCCCACCAAATCTTGCACAATTTCTGATTGATGTAGCGATCCATAAAAAAATTTTACCAGCAGCACGGGCACATTGGCAAAGTTTAACCAAACAAAAATAATAACAAAAATTATAGCAAAAAAACTGACAACAAAAGGAAATGCCCGCATAATATTATTTTATCAAATCTAACCTAAATGCCCAACTATTCTTGTTTGTCATTCAAAAATTTTTCAAGACGAACTCCTATCAAACGAACCTTTTTGAGTTTTGGGTTTTTTCTTTTATCTAAATATGGAAGTATAAGGCGCAAAACTTCAAGCTGAAACTTTTTAAAATCTTTGGATTTAAAATCTTTTTTAAACTTTTTAGATGACGTTTGTGTTGCAAAATCAGAAAATCTTACAGTTATGGCTATTGCTAAAAAACCGCTAAAACCAGATTGTAAAAATCTTTCAAAAACCCTCTGGCACATGCCAAATATTTTTTCTCCTATATATAGGGCCGATAATGTGTCGTAATTAAATGTTGCCTGCTCACCAATTGATTTTACTTCTCTTTCTGTTTCAATTTCAGAATTATCTATACCCCGTATTTTATAATATAAATCGCTACCCCATTTACCCAATAAATCATGCAACTGTTCTTGTGAAAACCTTTTTATATCTTTTACTGACTTTACTTCCATTTTATAAAAAATCTCTGCTGTTTTGGGCCCGATTCCCGGAATTTCCCTAATTGGCAAGGGCTCTAAAAATGCCTCAGCGTTTTTTGGCAAAACAATAGTCAGGCCATCGGGCTTTTTGAACCCCGAGGCAATTTTGGCAATCAATTTATTTGGACCCAATCCAATAGAACATGTTATTTTTTCTTGAGTTTTTATTTCTTTTTTTATTTTTTGACATACAAGCTTTGCTTTGGCAAAACTTTTCTCTAAAGAAAAATAAAACTCATCTATACTGGCAGGTTCCACTAAACCGGAATATTTTTTAATTATTTCAAAAATCCTGGCAGAAACCCTGCCATACAAATCAAAATCAACCGGCAAAAATACAACTTCGGGTTTACCTTCTTTTTTTGCTGTTTGGGCCAAATACCAAGCTTGCGAAATTGGCAAAGCAGAATGAATGCCATATTCGCGCGCCTTGTAGTTTGCCGTTGAAACAACTCCCCTGCCAGTTCCCTGTTTTGGATCAGAGCCAACAACAATTGGCAAACCCTTAAAATTTGGCGTTACTGCCTCTTCTACCGAAGCAAAAAAAGCGTCCATATCCAAATGCGCAATAATTCTTTCCATGACATCTAATTTTACCACGAAGTTTATTTTCTTGCTTTTGCTAATCTGGGGGCTGATTTGAATTTTGGCAAAGCCTTTAGAGTTTCCCTCGGGCGTAGCCCTATGGGCAAGCCAAAAACAATTTTTCCTCCTTGTTCATCTATTAAAACCCTATTTCCTTCTGCAATTTCAGAGGTTACAATTTTGATTGATAAAGGATCCAAAATCAATCGCTGTATTACGCGCTTTAACGGACGTGCTCCCAAATTGGCATCAAAACCTTCTTTAACCAAAAGTTCTTTGGCCTTTTCAGAAATTGCAATTTTTATCTCTTTGGTAGCTAAACGTTTTTCCACTTTTGCCAACTCCAAATCAACAATCTGTTTTATTTGTTCTTGCTTTAAGTAGTTGAATATTACAATTTCATCAATTCTATTCAAAAATTCCGGCCTAAATGCGTCGCGCAAGGCATCAAAAACTTTTTCTCGCATATTTTCTCTTTCTGCCAAATCTTCTTTTGTGTCAAAACCTATGGCTGACATCTTGTTGATATAGTCAGAGCCCAGGTTTGATGTCATTATAATAATTGTATTTTTAAATGAAATTATTCTTCCTTTTGAATCTGTAAGTCTGCCATCTTCAAAAATTTGCAACAAAATATTAAAAACATCCGGATGGGCTTTTTCTATTTCATCTAAAAGCAAAACCGAATACGGACGTCTACGGACCTTTTCAGTAAGCTGGCCGGCTTCTTCATAACCTACATATCCTGGCGGAGAGCCAATTATTTTTGAAACCGTATGGCGCTCCATATATTCAGACATATCCAAGCGTATCATTGATTTTTCGTCATCAAACAAAAACTCTGCCAAAGCACGGGCGCACTCTGTTTTGCCAACTCCTGTAGGACCCAAAAATAAGAAAGACCCCAAAGGTTTATTTTCTTCCGAAATACCTGCCCTTGCCCTGCGTATTGCTCTAGAAATGGCTGAAATTGCCTCTTCTTGGCCAATTACTCTTCTGTTTAGGGTTACTTCCATTGTTTCAAGCTTTTTAGCTTCTTCGGTTATGAGTCTGGTTACAGGAATGCCTGTCCAGCGTGAAACAACTTTGGCAACTTCTTCTTCTGTCACTTCCTCTTTCAAAAACCTATGTTCTTTTTGTATTTTAAGAAGCTTTTGCTCTGTTTGATTAAGCTCTTTTAACAACTCGGGAATTCTGCCGTACTTTATTTCTGCTACTTTTTCTAAATCTGCCTCCCTTTGGGCAATTTCTGTTTGATAAGAAAGATTATCAAGTTTTTCTCTTATTTCTTTTATTTTATTTATAAACTCTTTTTCTGTGCCCCACTTCAATCTTAAAGACTTTGATTTTTCATTAAGATCGGCAAGCTCTCTGGCAATTGCTTTGAGTCTTTTTTCTGAACCCGGCTCCTTTTTTAAAGCCTGCTTTTCTATTTCTAACTTGGTAATTTCTTCATTAAACTTTTCCAACTCTTGCGGATCAGATTCTATTTCAAGTCTTAGAGCAGAAGCTGCCTCATCCATAAGGTCAACTGCTTTGTCTGGTAAAAATCTGTCAGAAATATATCGGTTTGCCAAGTCTACTGCAGCTTTGATTGCAGAATCTTTTATTTTTACTCCATGGTGAACTTCGTACTTTTCTTTAATACCTCTTAAAATAGCTGTGGCATCTTCTAAGCTTGGCTCTTGCACAAAAATTGGCTGAAATCTTCTTTCCAAAGCCGGATCTTGCTCTATATACTTTTGATATTCTTTTAATGTTGTAGCTCCAACCGCCCTTAATTCTCCCCTGGCTAAAGCCGGTTTTAAAAGATTGGAAGCATCTATTGCGCCCTCAGCAGCTCCGGCCCCCACCAACGTATGAAGTTCATCTATAAACAAAATATATTTTCCTGCAGAATGAGCCAACTCTTTAAGCAAAGCCTTTACCCTTGTTTCAAACTCTCCTCTATATTTTGTGCCGGCTATCAAAGCTCCCAAATCCAAAGAAATTACTTCTTTATTTTTCAAAAAGTCCGGCACGTTCCCACGGGCAATTCTTTGGGCAAACCCTTCCACAATAGCTGTTTTACCCACTCCGGCTTCTCCAATAAGCACCGGATTATTTTTTGTTCTGCGCGAAATTATTTGCATCAATCTGCGTATTTCATTATCTCTACCAATTATTGGGTCAATTTTTCCGGCCGAAGCCATGGCTGTAAGATTTCTTGTGTATTTTTCAATCACTTGATATTTTGATTCTGGTTCAGGATCTGTGATTCTTTGCCCGCCTCTTATTTGAGATAAAACTTTTGCCACAGACTCATGATCCCAGCCCGAGGCTGGTCCGCCTTGGGCGGATAGAATATCTTTTGCAGTAGATTTAGTATCTAACAATGCCAAAAATAAATGCTCAACCGAAATAAACTCATCGTTCATATTTACAGCTTCCTGCCTGGATCTGTCTAAAACCTTTGCCATATCTTGAGTCAAATAAAATTGCCCAAATGCTTGCGAGCCTGATGCAACTGGTATTTTTGTAATTTGCGCCTCAACCTTTTTTTGCAAGGCCGTAGCATCAATTCCCAGTTTCTGTAAAATAGTTATTATAATAGAACCTTCTTGTAAAAGCAGAGCAAGCAAAAGGTGCAAAGCATCAATTTGCGACTGGCCTTTTTCTTGAGCGATTTGTTGGGCTTGCATTAAAGCATCTTGAGCCCTATTGGTAAAATTGTTTCCTTGCATCATATATATATTATTATATCTATTATAACCTGATAAGTTAAGTTTATATTAATATCACTCTCGCGTCAAGAGTGCTAACCCTTCGACTTCGCTCAGGGCAAGCCTACACAAAAAAAGACCCCATAGGATCTTTATACTCATCCGGCAAAAGCTCGCGCTTCTATGCCGATCTGGGTTTGCTCGATAACATCAACAACCTCGTCTGCAGAAAAACCTTCTGTTTTGGCATCAAGAACATGATTAGAGATCTTTCCATCCTTCCAAACTCGAAAAACAAAATACAAACTGCCTATACCTTGAGCGAAGTAAATTTTGTGTGAATCATTGCGCCTGCGAAAAAATCCGGAATGTATGTCGGCAATTCTTGACGCTCTAACAGCTATGGCATCAACGGCTACCATTTGTTGCCTTTTCATTACAAGCTCCTTTCTTTCAAAGACCTACTCTCATACTACAGCAAACATATTTTATGTCAACAAAAAAGCGGTAAGATGGTCTTACCGCACAAAGCGCTTTCGCGCTATACGTATGATGGCGCCAACGGTGGCACGATCGGAATTGTTGGCCTGCTCACCGGAATCATAGCAACCCGGTAAACGCCATCCAAACTGGCGAATGTCTGCTGGTCCGGCTTCTTGTCGAGTTCGTGGTCAATCACATTAACGATAACGTGATTGGGTGTTCCCGTCCTAAAAGACTCGAACCCAGCGACCGTCACTGCGTCCTCTACCGCCAACACCTGAACCTCGCTCACCAATTCTTTCATGTGAATCATCATGGCTCTTCCTCCTTTATCCTCCTAATGTGACCAAACCTCTATCACACAAACGACCAAGCAGACATCCTAAGTTAGCCCTGGATTTCAATTGGCTCAAATCTCCATCTTCTCGACAGAAAAGAAAAGGCAAAGTTTCGCGCAAATGTTTCCTTGCAACGAGCCATGCGGGATCTTGTGAGTCGAGTGGCTTCACTATTGGATCTATTCCACCGAGAATTGTCGCTCTTACAGTTTGACGTGGATCGCCAAAAATTACTATTACACCTACACCGCTATCCATACTGCACCTCCGTTAGTTATCAATGAACTACCAAAAAGCCTCTTTCGCGTGAAAGAGGCTCGTTTGAAGACTTAATTTTTTTATCCAATACTCAAACCAGCCTCTTTCTGAAAGAAGAACCAAAAGTAAAAAAAGTTTTGGCTGATTATTATTTTCATTTAATTATATTTATAGCTTAGCAAACTAATTTAACAGTGTCAATACTAACTTGTTCTTTCGCCAAGCACAGCCTGCAAATCAATTTCTTTTTCATCTCTTAAAATATGCAAAATAATTGTGTCTCCGGGATTATATTTTTGTATAACTTTAGACATAGAATTCTTTTTTGTAATCTTTTCTCCGTTTATCTCCAAAACAATGTCTCCCTCTTTAATGCCAGCCTTATCAGCCGCCGATTCTGAAGTTACCCCAGAAATCAAAGCTCCGTCATCGCTCATAGTATATTTTACTCCCAAAAAAGGATAAACTATTTTACTTCCTTTTATAACTTGTTCTATATCTCTTTTGGCTAAATTTATCGGCAAAGCAAAACCAATACCCTCTGCGCCTTCTGCCATAGCAGTATTTACACCTATAACTTCCCCATTCAAATTAAGCAATGGGCCTCCAGAGTTACCCGAGTTAATAGCAGCGTCTGTTTGTATTATGTTTTCTAGGGTTTCCGAAGTACCCGCTGATTTGTCAGAAGCAGAAATAGTTCTGCCAAGCCCCGAAACAACGCCCACAGAAACCGTGTTTGAAAACTCTCCCAGCGCATTTCCAATAGCAATCGCTGTCTGGCCAATCTGTATGCCATCTGAATCTCCGAGCACCACAGGATTAAATGCATTTTCTGAACCAATCTTTATCACAGCTAAATCATTTGCCGGGTCCAAGGCCAAAACTTCGGCTTCGTATTCTTGTCCATCATCGGTTATAACTTTATATTTTGCTTTTTTGTCTGAAACAACGTGTTTGTTGGTTAAAATAAGACCATCGGGAGTAACTATAAAACCAGACCCGGCCCCAACCTCTTTTAATTCTGTGCCTTTTTGCACATATTGCGGAATTTGTATATCAAAACCAGGAAGCCCCAAAGATCCATCGCCAAACGGGTTAATATATTGCTGTTCATAAATTGGAACTTCTTTTGATATAACAATACTTACTACAGATGGTGAAACCTTTTTTGCCGCTTCTATTATTGCCTGCTCGTAAGATATTTTAGAAACATAAAGATTTGGAACGTTTTGAACCTCCTCAACCGCAACCGAATAATATTGCCATAAAACTACACAAACCCAACCTGCCAATAAACAGACAGATACAAACAACGCCAAAACACCCAAAAAAATTCTGTTTTTAATAGCTCTAAATATTATATATAATATAGCCTCAAAATTATTTTTTATTTTCACCAGCATGGTGATCAAACTTATACTTAAAAATGTTAGATTTTACTGGCCCTATCAATAGCATGTGTAGCTGGCAAAGCAAAAACTTTGCGCCCACTAAAAACCAGCCCTCTTCTTTAAATCTCCTAACAGATATAAAAAGCTTTACTGATTTTATTATGCCAAATTTAGCAGAAAACAATTTTTTCGCGCTTCTAGCTAAATAATGATCTTCTGCGAGCTTTATATCTTCATCAAAACCACCAAGTTTGTCGAAAAAAACTTTTTTTATCATAATCCCCATAGCTGCATGTGGCAAAATTTTTTCAAAAACAATGCTTGGTTTATTGTAAAAAACATCTAGAAAAAATTTCGACATTTTATCTTCAGAAATAGGAACTAAATTAAAACTAGCAACATCTAGTCTTCGTTTTTTAAACTCCTTAATCGCTTCGCGCAAAAACCCTTCTGGGAGTACTACATCTGCGTCCAAAAATAGAAAAACCTCTCCCTTGGCTATTTTAGCGCCCATATTTCTACCCCTTGCCGGCAAACCGCCTTTTGTTATTATACATCCGTATTTTTTAGCTATCTGCCTTGTTTTATCCTTTGATCCGGCATCTGCCAAAATTATCTCATAATCAGTAAAATCCTGTCTCTTTATAGACTCTAAAAGTAACGGTAAACATTTTTCTTCGTTTAGTGCTGGAATTATAATAGACAACATATCTTATTTCTGCAATAAAAATCTTTTACAAGCTTGTTTAATTTTTTCCTTCATTTCACCTTCAAATTCAGTTTTTGAACCAAGTCGCGCCTTGTTGTGCTGACTAAAAATACTTCTGCCTTTTTTGGTTGCTGTTTCCGGCAAACTTGAAGATTCTCTGTCTCCCTGCAAAGTCAGCCTTCCCCTCTTTATATATGACTCAACCATAGCAACAACATCTCTGTCCCCATAATTGGCAAGGACTGTGTCTATCGCCCTATCGGTTTCTACGGGATCTTGCGACCTTCTTCTTTCTTCACCAAAAATGCTAGATAAAAAATCTAATAAATCTGTAGCCTTTTTATCTATTTCCCCGGTAGATTTTTTCTCATTCCAAACAATATCCGGTAAATTTAAAACCGGCTTTCCAAGTTTTCCGTCCTGATTTTCCTGAAAAATAATATCGGAGACTAAAATTTCCCCAACTCCTCCATGCTCATCATGAATTTTTCTAATATACTTTGCAGCCTCTTGTAATGCCTGAGACCTATCAATTTGCCCCAGTTGTTCAGCTTTAATTAGGTCTGCTCTATAAACATCCTGAAGAACTACGCCTCTAGTATAAATTTCGGGGTTTTTAATTTCTATACCATTCTTGTGAGGACCATAATATTCCGAAAGTCCGAGTCTTTCTATATTTGCTACAACTTCTGCATTGTTTCCTCTATATCTTTTAGTCCCAGGATGAAAAAATTTTTCTATGGCAATTTTAGGATGTCTTTTCAATAGTTTTCCTGGTTCTTTTACAACGTGCTCATCATAACTCCTAAGCACAGCATCTCCCGCTTTATCAATTCTTGAAACCATCCCCGTTCTATCCCAAACCATTCTCCCCTCCTCGTCAAAAACCATTTTACCTCCGTATACCCCAACTGTACTTTCATACCCCTCGCTTGGCAACCTAGATTCGTTCATCACACCCTGAACTCTTCTTCCGAGCGATTCCCTTAAAATACCGTCTTTTATTTCTTCCTGTGGAGGAACTTCTTCCTCGCGTGGACCTGATTCTGGATCAAACATAATTATAATTCATTAAATAATAATTTAGCTGTGTTCCACATTTGGGGGTAATTTTGAGTTTCTTTTAACCAATACCACCATTCTACCCCCCAAAGGTAAAAAGTGTCAAAGCCGGTTTTTTTGGCAAACTCAATATTTTCTGTAAAAATTTCAGGATTCATAGATTTTAGCTGATTTTCCAATGGCGCATCCTTATATGACTTATTAAGCCACGGCTCTGCTTGCAATTCAACACATATAACTTCTTTATTATAAAATTTTTCCACTAGCTTAGCTTTTCTGGCGTAAAAAGTCGGATTTATAATTTTATATAAATTAATTCCTAAATTATTTAATATTCCTCCCCAAGCGCTCCTATACATTGTAGTACCCACAATATCACCATTTTTTGCAGCTTTAAACCACAAAGACAATTCCCCTGAATCTGAAATAATTACTTTTCTCGACGAATTAAGCTCTTTTACCAAATTGACTTCTTGCTTTAAAAAATCTTTATTACTGTAATACCATTCCGGACATTTACCAAACTTAAAAAACGGCTCATTTTCAACTTGCCAAAAAGAAATTGCTTTGGAATCTTTATAACGCAAAACAACCTGCTTTATATAATCTAAAAGCTCTTCTTTGGCACTATTGTCTTGCATGTTTAAAACCCAACTTGGCGCGTGACACTCGGGCCATCTGCCGGTCTTTAACCCCAAAATATATACTATTTTAACGTTATTTCTTTCTGCCTGGCTTATTTGCCAATCAATATCTTTAAAATAAAAATCGTCTTTTTTGCCTTCAACCCAATTCCAGTTGGTATGCAACTTTATTTCTTTGACTCCCAAATCATCAATAATGTCTAAATACAACTTCTTCCAGTCTAAACCCAAATACTCTGCATGAGACTGGGAAAAATCTACCCCCCATGTTATTTTTTCGTTTACAACTGGCTTTCCTACAAAAAAATATATAGTAAAACAAGCAACAAGCAAAAAAACAACTGCCAAAACCGCAATAGCAATCTTAAGAGATTTTCTCATTATTTTTTTCTGCAATTATTTTTTCTATATTGTATGTACCCATGCTCTCTATCTCCATAAAACCTTGCATAGCCACCTCTGCCAAATCACCATTGTTTAACAAGTCGTAAAACCACTGTTCGGTATATTTTGGGTTTTCTTGCATAATTCCGGCTCCAACATGCAAAAGCCATCTTTTGTTAAAATCTTCCTGCGATCCTATTGTTGGAGCAATTATTATTGGTATTCCCAAGCCGGCATAAAACGAAAGCTCCGATGGTTTTGTCCATAAAACATCTGTTTCTCGCAGGGCTTCATTGAAATTCTTAAAATAATCCTCCATTGTAACCCCTGAAAGTATATGTATCCAACCATCTAAGTTCATATACTTTATGCTTTCCTTAAAATATTCACGCAATTCCTCTCTGACTCCTACGGCAATTATAAATCTAAGTTTTTTTGCCTTTATGTGATTTTTTAGACTTTCGATTGCTTGCAATGGTATTTCTTTTTGCGCACCGGCCCCCCCTATTGAAAACATTATTGTCAGGGGATGGTCAGATTTTTCCGGTAATTTTCCGAGAGCAACTTTTATCAATGGGACATACATTTTTCTGTATTTTCCGTTTGGGTCTAAGTTTAGCACGCGGTTTCGCATATCTTCTTTCAAAATAGACAAGTTTTCCCCAATATTTTCTTTTGGCAATGGATAACCGGTTAAAAAAATGTTCTCTGACTTAACTCCATAAAGTTTAAGCCTGTCTTTTACCCAAGTATTTGGCGCGAAATATTTTATTTTACTTTTTTGTGGGTTCAAAGACGCCCAAGTTCTATTTATGTCAGCATCGCAAATTATACAATAAACATGACCCGGATATTTGAATTCCTCTGCCATAAATGCTGCTGTAAAAAATGTAGTTACCAACGGAATAGGATTTTTTTTGAGTCTTTCTATCAAATCTTTTCCCCAACCATTTTTTATAAAACGTGAAATTTGTTTTAAAGCAAACCCTGGCTGAGACATATCTCTCTTGGGGTAATATTTAACTATTTTTTGGAATCTATCCATCAAGAAAAAAATGGCGTCTCCTAAAAAGGGTATTCTTTTGAATCTGGATATAAACTCATACAAAGAACGCGTTCTTTTCCAAAAGCGCCTATCTCTGTTGGGTATGCCATCATAACTATTGGCATTTATAATCTTTCCGGCAAAAGCAACGTCTTCCAAAGGATAAGCTGTTCTCTGGTGGCCATAACCCATATCAGCCGCCACTACCCACGCCCTTTTATTTTTAGATGTCATATTGTTTAATTATAATTGTAAATGTGCCTTTTGTCCAAGTGTTAAAATAATAAAAAAGGGCGGAATTGCTCCAACCCTATACCTGTTGCCAAATACTTGACCGCGCAAAAGACCCAACCACCACTTGTGGCTGATATCCGTTGAGATTTCTCATGAGTTTGTTGAACTCTTTCACAATCTCCCTTTCTGGTCTTGGCGATTTTCCTTTGCAATCTATTTCGTCGCGCGCGCAACGAAGCTCTTGTCGCACTTCTTGCAACCTTTCGGAAATTTCTTTTGTGCGTAACTCTCTGCGTAACGCACGCTTTGTGGCTTTGAGTCTTTCCAAAGATTGCTCTTTCTTGGCTTCTATGCGGGCCAAGACATCTTTTGGGATTTTGTGACCCAGTTTTTTCATGCGTCCGATAACTGCAGGATCTTCCAACCGACGACGTAATCTCTCAATAAGAGGAATAAATTCCTTCCTCAAAACCATCCTTTCACCACAAGTTCCCAAACGCCCAATGCTGGGTATAATCCCTTCGTCAATCCACCGTATTACAGTTCTTGCTCTGCATCCTACAACTCTTGCCATTTTAACAACGCCAACGCAGTCAAGATTCTGCTGGGCATCCATTTCCACATAACCACGCGCTATAAGCCACCTGCCATTTTCTTTTTTTGCCCAACAGGGAAATTCACCCGTAACTTCATGGACCATATATATCCTATGAACGTATATCTTCGGTCTAAATGCCCCCTTCACAGCACGAATTGCCCACGAATCAAGCCATGCCCCAGATATATCTGTTCTGCGCCCACAGCCCTTGCCAGTACCATGTTTTGCCAACAAATCCACCTTTACGTTTGGAAGCTTTAGTATCTTTTGTCTACCCATTTTCTTTAATCTAGCAAACATAGCTCTTGTTATCATCCATACGCCTAAAATATTCTGTTGCCCCATGTCTTTATATCGCAAAGCATCTTTTTTAAATCCAAAAAATTTCTCAGCTTTACGCACCGAGACAAAATATCCATGATCGCGCAATTCTTTCACCCGCAATGCTTCGTTAATCAATGCTTGCGCATCTGAATTTGGAACAACCCAAAACTTGCCGAATTTTGAATCCTTTACGGCATTTTTCATCGAGGGATGTCTGGACTCAATTCTTCCTTTCAACGTTCTAAAACTCAGAATACAAGTGCCACATTCTTCTTGAACCATTCTTGCTATGTCGCTCAGCGACTTAAAATTGGGGTCTTTTGAGGCAAAACCGTAAAACGGAGACATTTCTCACCTCCGAAGTTGTTGATTATCAAGGTTCAATATTTGTATATATTAACATTATTTTACAAATAGTCAACACGAAAGCGCTTATTCAAAAACCAAACCCCAAAACTCAAAATAATATATAAAACAAAAAGCCAAGACCAATGCATATTTTCTAAAACCTTATATGCCCATGGTTTGGACAACAAATCAACAATATATATAAAATAAGACATCACAATATGGCATAAAAGCGCTAAAACCCACCCCAACCAAGGAAGCAAAACTCCGGCCAAAGCCGAAATAAAACCAAAAAGCATCAAATAATAAACAACGGGCAAAATTAATATATTTGCCAAGGGAGATATAAAAGAAATGTTCCCAAAATTATAAACTATAATAGGCAGTGTAAATATCTGGGCCGAGATGGTTGCAGAAAAAAACATAATCTTGTTGTCGCTGGATTCTGGCAGTTCTTTTTTTATAATTTTTTTAACAAAAAACTTAAATAATTCCCGCACCAATGGCTCAAAATAAATAAGACCCAAAACAGCTAAAAACGAAAGCTGAAACCCTATATCGTAAACTAAAAGCATAGGATTTTGCACGAGCATCAATGTTGCGGCTAAAACAATAATACGCGCGCTGTTTGCCTGCCGGCCTAAGTTTTGAGCACCAAGAAATAAAATAGCCATAATTCCCGCTCTAACCCCCGAAGCCGGTAAACCAACCAAAACAATGTAAAAACACACAAACACCGCTGTAAAATAAAAGGCCTGCTGACGCCATAAGCCCATACATATTAGCAGGGCCATAAAAATTGTTGCCAGTATAATAATGTGCGTGCCCGAAACAGCTATAATATGGCTTGTACCCGTAATTTTGAACTGTTCATTTATTTCCTGCGGTATTACAGCCCTTTTGCCCAAAAGCATTCCTTGTAACACAGAACTTTCGGGAGCAGGATAGTTTTTGTTTATACTTTCAGATAATTTGTTCTTTAAAATAAGTATTTTTGAATAAATTCTTTGCCATAAAGTTATCTTCATCTCGCTCTCCCCGCCCGAGGCGGGTCCGCCCTGGGCGGATATTTTAGGAAAAGCCATTACAGAATAAATACCATCTTTAGCCAAATAATTTTTGTAAGAAAATTCTTCAGTAATAAACGGCGTCTCAAGCTTGCCTGTAATTTTAACCTTGTCTAAATATTGATATTCTGGGTAACGCCCCACGGTGACCAAAACTGTATCTTTGCCGGTTTTTATTTTAATTTGCAAAGATTTTTCTTTTATTACCGGTTCATCTGCCACAAATCCTTGCAAAACCACTTCTTGACCGTTTAATTGAGCCAACTTATTGCTTTCAACCTTAAACTCTGCCCCCTGCATACGCAAAACCCCAAGCACAAAAACCAAAAAACAAAAACCGGTGATTAAGGAAACCCTAAAGAAAAAAACGCGAGGCAGTAAATTTTGAGCGAGCCAAATAATTTTTTTCGAGGCGAAGGGACCCGGGAACACGGGCTGAGACGAGAAAAAAATTGATTTGGTGAGCGAAAATATTATCATTACCACGCCCAAAATTAAAAAACCCCAAATAAAAATTTGAGGGATTTCAATTAACGATTCAATAAACACTCCTATAACCAGCGACAGGCAAAGAAAAAATAGTATTTTTGACGGCGTCATTTATCTAACTTGGCAAAGTTTAAAATAACCTGAAATTTTATCAACAACCTCTTGCAACCATTTTACCCCATAAGGCCTTTTACTTTCAAAATCTAAATCTATAGTTTTTTGGCCAATAAAATCTTGCAAATAATAAACAACATCTTTGCCACCAATCCATTTTGCAATTTCCAAAAAATCTTCTTTATTGTGCACTCCCGGCACAACAGTTGTTCTAAACTCAAATGGCACAACTCCGGTTTTCAAAAACTCAACGCTTTCTTCTATGTCCTTTATGTTTTTTGCTTCACCAAAAACAATGGGATATTGTTCTTTTATTGCCTTTATATCCATTGCAACATAATCTACAAACTTAGCATTTACCAAATCTTTTAACATTACAGGATTAGTACCATTTGTATCCAACTTTACTACATATCCTAAATTCTTTATTTTCTGCAAAAACTGTGACAAATCTTTATTTACAGTTGGTTCTCCCCCACAAATTACAACTCCTTCAAGTTTTCCCTGCCTTTCACGCAAAAAGTCCAAAACTTCTTTTTCTTGAAATCTTGGCTGTTTTATTATTTTTTCGGGTAAAACCAACTCACTCGAATAACACCAAGGGCATCTAAAATTGCACCCGGCCAAAAAAACAATACAGGCAATTTTTCCCGGATAATCAATTAGAGTAGTTTTTTGTATTCCCCCAATTATCATTGTCTTATACTACTTCGTTATTGTATCGCTACGCTAGGCGAGGTTACGCAACCTCGCGGGCATAACAACTCTCGCAATAAACAATCTCCGGTCTCTCCGGCGCATAGCTTGTTTCAAACTCATTTTGACACCCAGGCTTCATACACTTTCTATGCCATAACTTTAGCGGATTTCTTTGCCTTAAACGCTCAAAGTGTCTACAGTTTGGGCAGAGTTCTGGCACGGGTAAACCCATTTTTTCATAAAAATCTTTTTCTGCCTGAATAACTTTAAAACCAATCGTGCAATGATCTTGGCATTTTCCTTTATGAGCGCAGGCTAAAATATCGCCTCCGATTTTTACATTTTTCTCTTCTTCCTCTTTCCAGGAAAGGCCCTTCTTTAAAACTTCTGCTTTTGAAAGCGGAAAGTGGTCATAGGCCGCAGTTTCGTTGTATGCAAATAAAGCAATTTTACTTGGGAAAAATTCGCCAAATTCTCCTGTTTTTTTCATGTGTTCGATTATCTTAGGAACCAGTGCTTCGTACTCCTCTTTTGTGTATTGCTTATTTAAAATACAATATTGTTTTCTGGTAACGCAAATACAGCCAAACATGTTTGAAGAAGAGGCGCACGATTCGCAGTAAGTTAGATCATTATTTCCATTCCAGTCTTGGATACCAAACTTTATATTATAGTTTTTCATTCCGGCGTTTATGCTTTCATAGACAAGTTCTGCCTCTCTACCAACAGTAGACACGTCCATTACATCTTTTGCACCTCTCCAAACATGATAACCATATTTACAGTTTTCTGCATCATATCCGTCAAAACAACATATGCAGTTCTTAACATTTAAAAGACGATCTCCAGTGCTGTTTACAGATTTTTGGATATAAGCATACTTGTTGATCTGCTTTAAGGCAAACTCTTTAAACTCTTCTTTTAGTTTTTCAATTTTTCCTGCCTTTATTTGCTCTCTCTTTTCTTCTATAAATTTTGTGTAGTCTTCCTTAGAATATGGTTTGTTAAAAACGCAATAATTTTGCTTCCTTAAATTTATACAGCCATAACAGTTTGAACATCCAACGCAATCTTGTAAAAAATAGCTTTCGGTACAATCTCGACACTCTTTAGAATAAAATAATTTATAACAATTCCATGCTACAAAAACTTCGTAACACAATTCGCTACTATTAACGAATGCGCAGTCAATGCAATCTTTGCTCAATTGCATCCAGTAGGAGTGATTGCACCGCTCATTGTTTGAACTTTCAAAAAGCAAATAACAGTCTTTGTTATCAGCAGCCAGGTGGGTGTACTCACAATTTACAGAATTTGCATTCATTAAACTTTCTCTGGGAACTCTCTTGGAAAGTTTTTGATATTGCTCAAAAAATGGCTTTGAGAAGTCATAATCTTGGCCATAAGCCAAAGGATCCCATTTATCTGACCACCAACAAGGTTGGCAATACATTACATTTTTAGAATCTGGATGATAAATACTGATAACATCTTTTCCACATAAATCACAAGCTCTTTTATAGAGCATGCGCTCGTTTCTAAACGACAACCTTCTTTGGAGCCTGCAATCAGGACAAAAAGTAGGTGCTGGAACCTGCATTTTATCGTAGAACGCAAAATCATCTGGCTCTATGGTAAAGCTCTGTTTACAGTTTTGACAAACTTTTTTTTCGCTTTGATGTTCCATAATTTTGCTTCCAGTTAATGTGCATTAACTTGAAAAATACACTACACTTAATGTTTAATCTCCAATCTTAATTTTTCTAAATCTAAATCTTTTTTGAATATTATAAAATCTCTTCCCATTTTTTGGCCCTTAATTGATCCTCTCTTAACACGCTTAAAAACTGCTACCTTGCTTATCTTTAACAATTCCGATAAATCGCTTATCGTATAAAAATCTTTTTCAACTACAACTTTACTCATTATACTTCAGGTTAATATACATTAACCTGATTAATCATAACATGCCAAAATAGAAATCATAACAATAACTAAGCTACTTCTTGGTTGTAACAACTTTCACAATACACAATCTCCGGCCTATCCGGCGCATAGCTAGTCTCAAACTCATTGTTACACCCTGGCTTCATACACTTTCTATGCCACAATTTAAAAGAATTTTGCTGAGCACGACGCTGTGCGTGTCTGCAATTAGAACACAATTGCGGCAAAGGTAAGTTCATATTTCTATAAAATTGTAATTCCTGCGAAGTGATTTTAAAAACTTTTGTGCACTGCTCGTTGCATTCCCCTTGGTGTTCGCACCCTATAATTTTATTAAGAATATCTTCTCCAATATCTTCTATATTATCAGGCAAATCTTGTGGTTTTATATCTATTTTATAATTTTTTTCTTCCGGGTCTCTCCATCCATAACCTTGTTCTGTAGCTTGTTTTTTAGTAAGAGGAAAATATTCCTGCGCCATGGTTTCATTATATGCAAACGGAAAATTTTTGATTGGAAAAAATTCCCCGTACTCGCCAGTTTTTTTCATATGCTCAATTATTTTTGTCCTGAGCACCTCGAAGGATTCTTTTGTGTATTGTTTATTTAAAATACAATAAGAACTACCTCGTTGTATATAAGAACAGCCAAAAAGATGATTTGCATTATAACAATATTCGCTATACTCAATAAAAGACGTGTTATCAACGCAAAGATTACTAAATTTTATATCACTTGCTCCTCTACCTACACACAATGAATCATAGACCTTCTCAACATTATCTCCAAATTGTGTGTAGTCATAGCAATCCTTACTTGGTTTAACCAAAAGCCACATACAATACTTACAATCTTGTGCGCCAAGCGCGATGTAACTATTTAAAACGTTTTTACTATGATTAATATAATCTCCGGAAACACTTACATTTTGCCTGCCATGTATAAATTTTCTAGGAAATTTAAGCCAGAAATCGCGAGATTTCTCTTCAATACCTTCAAGGCTTTTTCTAGAACCTAAGTTCATTTCTTCAAACTTGGCTTCATAATTTTCTTTACTGTATTTTTCATTATAAATGTAATATTTTTGATTTCTTAAATTTATGCATCCAATACAATTATCACACCCAATACAATCTTTACAAAACCAAATATTTTGACAATTTTCGCAATCAATAGAAAATTTAGCGCTATAACAATTATTTAAATTTATACCTTGGTAGCAAAGCTGACATGAATCAATCATTGTATTGTCGCAACATTCTTTTGAGGCTTCTATTTCAGAACCATATAAACAATTTTCGTTATAATCAGAATTAAAAAGCAAATAACAATTTTTTAATTCGCTTGCTAGGTTGTTATATTCACTATTTATCCATGTCGAATGCAGTCCTTGTGTTGATATATGTGGCACACTTTGACTAAGTTTTTTAAATTGCTCAAAAAATGATTCTGAAAAATTGAAATCTCTGCCATAACCCTTTGCATCCCATTTATCGGACCAATAACAATCTGGGCAATAAACAGGAAACGGCACGTCTTGTGGGTGCATTGCAATAACACTTTTTGCACATAAATTACACTTTCTTTTATACAAAGTACGGTGATTTAGAAAAGCCAATCTCCTCTGCAACCTGCAATCCGGACAAAATGTCGGTGCTGAAACCTGCATTTTATCGTAGAACGCAAAATCATCCGGCTCAATAATGAACTCCGTCTTGCAATTCTGACACTGTTTATTTTGTTGTTCCATAGACTAATAATAACTAAAAAAGCTCTCTGACACAATGCCAGAGAGCTTTTTTTGAATTTAAACTGTTGTTTGAGCCGGAACTTTTGCTTCTGCCGGAGCTTCTGCAACAACAAACTCTTTTCTCTCTCCAAACTCCTGCTGTTTTCCTTTGTGCCACTGCTGTACCGGCCTAATATACCCCACAACCCTTGAATAAACCTCACATGGCTGTTTTATAGTACACTGCGGGCATTCAAAGTGTTCTCCAGAAATGTATCCGTGCACCGGACAAATTGAAAATGTAGGCGTAAGCGTTATATATGGAAGGCTGTAATTATCAAATATTTTTTTGACTAAACCCTTTGCTTGGTTTGGATCTGCAACTTTTTCTCCCAAAAATATATGCAAAACAGTTCCGCCGGTATATTTTGTTTGCACATCATTTTGCAAATCCAACGCTTGAAAAACATCATCTGTAAAACCAACCGGAAGTTGACTTGAGTTGGTGTAGTAAGGAACTTCTTTTGTGCCGGCTGTAATAATGTCTGGATATTTTTCTTTGTCGGTTCTTGCTTGCCTATAACTTGTGCCCTCGCCCGGAGTAGCTTCAAGGTTATAAAGATTTCCGGTTTCTT
>Ga0172375_10003346_pt1 | contig 24382 bp, 22 predicted proteins | sample LakKiv1m_FD_114537 | JGI IMG/M metagenome (GOLD analysis project Ga0172375, IMG submission 114537) | Freshwater microbial communities from Kabuno Bay, South-Kivu, Congo - kab_092012_11.1m | ecosystem: Environmental > Aquatic > Freshwater > Lake | place: Democratic Republic of the Congo... | reverse complement strand
GTTTGAATTTTTTCCATAGTAATTTCGAAACTCTGGGTAAAGAATGATCAAGGCAGCATTCTTTTCCCTGAATGCCTTCTCGCCGTAAGAATTCCCCGATCCAAAAGGTTTATTGTGGAATTGCTCTACCGGACAGGGAAAACGGTTGGTATGAAAGAGCACAAACGCAGCAGAATTTGAGACCATGATCTGGTCCTGAGGCAGTATAGTCAACTTTTCTAAAAATTTCGATTCCTGGTATTGACGGGAGGTAAAGCCCTTACCATTTTCATTAAGTTCTCTGACAGAACTGAGGGTGGAAAGAAAATAAAACCGGGTTGAAAAAATGGCAACAAAGAGTATGAACACTCCAAAATATCTTGCTATTTCGCTTTTATCAATATTTCCAAATCCAAGTATGAAGGCGAGAATTAAGAATGGGAATATTGGTGCCATCATCCGGTCGATAATATCAATACTGGGTATGGTCAAGTTGTGCGTAAACCCAATGAAAAGTATGTAAGCAACTACTAAGAATATGCAGATCGAAAACAGGATTTGATGACCCCCACTTATTAATTTCCAGTTCTTAATAGATGCAATTATTCCCAATACTAAAGATGCAATGAAGAGCCCTGTAAAGAAAGCCAACAGCCAATTGTTTATCGCGGCTTGATAAATCCCTGAATATGGCATCCAACCTCGGATAATTTGCAGCTCCTGGACAATGCTTCCATAAATGTTCTTAATAATTTTGATATCAAAGATAAAACTTTTACCGGCCACTTTATTTAATTTCGAATATTGAATAAAAAACCAGATTCCAATTGGTGCGAGGGAGGTCAGTAAATAAAGGGGCACGATGAGGAACGATTTCCGAGATCTTTTTCTTATGAAAATTAGCAAGAAAAGACTGAAGCAGAAAATAAAAAGAATCCCTGCATAACGGATCATCGGCAAAATCGATGAAAGGATAAATATTGGGATTAGCAAAAACTTATTTTGCGTAAGAACAAATTTAATAATTAGATAAACAAGAAGCAAAAGCAACCCAATAAATAAAGGTTCCGACATGAATCCCGAAAATGTGTCAATCATCACCGGAGAAAATACGAAAAGGGCCGAGGCGAAAAAACCAGAAATGAGATTTTTAGATGCAATAAATCCCAACTGGCCGACAATAGCAGTGCATACTGAAAATAAAAAAATATTAATCCAGCGGACAGTTGACAGAAAATCTCCATTTGCAGGTGTTAACAAACTTAAGGTAAAAGGGAAAAAAGGGGGAAACTCGGTCACTGGCGTGATTGAGACATAGGAATTTTGAATTACAGCGCCAATACCTGCCTGAATATTGCGCGCAGCGCTTAAATATGCTGAAGAATCGCTGAAAGCCCAGGGTCCCCAATTGGTAGCACGGAAAATTAAATAACCACCCACTAATGAAAGCAGGGTGGTCAGGATTAGATAAATTGATGTAAATCGGGAATTGATATTCAAAGCAGCTAAACGATTTTTCCTGCTACTTCAGCAGCCCATGAATGGATCCTATCTAAATCGAGGAAATCACTTTTGCCTTTTTCTGTATCCATGCTCTTTTTCATTGATTCGATTAACTTCTTAACAAGGATATTTAATTTATTAAATTCTTCACTATCAGTAACTGCAGCTCCAGCAAATAATCCCAAAGAAACTGGTTTTATTTCTGGAAATTTGGAAAGTGACTTGTTGAACCGGCCCAGTGTTTCAACCTTATTTTTCTCATTATCGTCGATCATATTGAAGCAAACAACAAAGAAGTTCGTGTTTTTTTCCGCAAGTTCATTATGAAATCGATTTAGAAATCTGTTGAAATCACCGGTCATTTGCCCTGCGTGGATGGATGTTCCGAGAATGACCGCCTGGTAATCTGATACTGATCTAACTTCCTTTGCAGGGATAACACAGACCTGGAGGTCGTTCTTGCTTAATTCTTTTTGAATTTCATCTGCGACCTGATGAGTTGCACCTGCCCAAGTAGAATATGCGACCAATACTTTTTTCATATTCAATCCTTATAGAGGAGAATCCTAATTTTTTTCAATTTTACATCATCATATTGGCTTGAGATTAAAGTAATTTACCAGGATACCCTTGTGTTAGAATTGCTTACCTGAGCGTAAGTGTCAGAAATTAAAAAGAAAGCAAGATAATCAATGATAGAAAAAATCACAGAAGAACTTATTCTGAAGCAATTAAGTACTGTTATGGACCCGGAATTGAATCGCGATCTGGTAAGCCTGGGGATGATCAAGGAAATTCAAACCGACGGTCAAAACGTTAAGTTCACTATCGAATTAACCACTCCAGCCTGCCCTTTGCGATCAAGAATTGAAGCTGATGCACGCAAGGCGATCTCGAGCATGCCGGGGGTTGGCAACATTGAAATAAATATGTCTGCACGAGTTCAACAAAGCCAGCAATTAAAAGAAAACCCGGAATTGAATATTAAAAATATCATTGCAGTGTCTTCCGGGAAGGGGGGGGTTGGCAAAACAACCGTTGCAGTTAATCTGGCGATCGCGCTTGCTCAAACAGGCGCATCGGTAGGTATCATGGATGCAGACATATATGGACCTAACATTCCAACCATGATGGGAATTAAAACAATGCCCACGCCTCGAGATAATAAATTGATCCCGGCAGAAGCTTATAACGTCAAGATTATTTCAATTGGTTTCCTCGTCAAAGATGGGCAACCTTTGATCTGGAGAGGTCCTCTCCTTAATTCGACCATCAGGCAATTCCTGACAGTCGTTGATTGGGGCGACCTGGATTACCTGGTTGTGGACCTTCCACCGGGAACTGGCGATGTGCAGCTGAGCTTATCTCAGCACATCCCAATTACTTGCGGGATCATCGTAACAATGCCGCAAAAAGTATCGCTTGATGATGCAACTCGCGGAGTTGAAATGTTCAAAAAACTGGAAATTCCAATCGCTGGTGTTATCGAGAATATGGGCGCAATGCAATTGCCTGACGGTACGATCCTGAATGTTTTTGGTGAGGGTGGCGGTGAGGCGATGGCAAATGCGTATGGATTGCCTTTCCTTGCAAGAATACCTTTGAATCCCGAAATAAGAATAAATAGCGATGCGGGCACACCTATTATTGTCAGCCAACCAGATTCTCAGGCAGCAGGGATTTTTTCTTCTATTGCCTGTGAAGTAGCTTCTTTTATATCGCAGCAAAATACGAAATAAAACCTATGGATACACTTGATAAGACCCTCCCAAAGATAGTTGGGATAAAATTTTCCAAAATTGGCAAAAATTATTATTTTGACGCCTCGAAGTTAGAGGTGATTAACATTGGAGATTCGTTGATCGTTGAAACCAGTCGGGGATGGCAAATTGGCGAACTAACAGAGATCATCACCGATCCGGAAATACTTAAAAATGCTGCCTATAAACCGGTAGACCGTCTTGCAACACAAGCTGATCTGGTTAAAAAAGAGGAATTAAAAGAAAAAGGCGAAAAAGCGCTTGAAATTTGCAGGGCCGAGATCCGAAAACAGAAGTATGAAGGCATAAAACTTGTTTCCTCAGAATTAAGTTTTGATGAAAAAATTCTTTCATTCTTATTTTCAAGCGAAACTGAAGAATCTCCCAATTTCAACAATGTAAAAAAAGTTTTAGGACGAGATCTTCCAAATGCACGCATCGATTTTCATAAAATAGGCCCAAGGGATGTCGCCAGATACTTTGGCGGCATGGGATCTTGCGGGCTTGAAAGCCGGTGCTGTTCGCAATTCTTATGTAATTTTGAGTCAATATCGATTCGGATGGCAAAAAAGCAGGGTATCTCACTTACACCCGCGGATATCACAGGTATGTGTGACCGCTTACGATGCTGCCTTGGATACGAGTATTGCCAGTATGTCGATGCTCTAAAAGATATGCCCAAACGGAACAAGTTGGTCATGACCCCCAGCGGGAAAGGCAAGATCACAGACGTTGCACCGCTTCGTAACGCGGTCTATGTTTATATTGAGGAAATTGGCATCAAAGAATTTCCCTTAAGTGAGATCCAGGACGTAGTTCAGACCAAAACTGAGAATGAAACACCCGTTGAGCACACACCAAAACCGGAATTTCGAAGGGATGACCGGAGAAATCGGCGGAATAACAGGTAAAAAATGGCATTTTGGGAATCAAAACAGAAGATACTTGTAATTTTGGCGCATCCTGATGATCCTGAGTTCTTTTGCGGTGCAACAATTGCAAAATGGACTGCTGAAGGCCACCAGGTTGCATATTGCCTGTTGACAAAAGGCGACAAAGGTGTCAATGATCACTTCTCAAAGGTAGAGAATATTAGAGAATTGCGCATAGAAGAACAATATAATGCTGCCAAGGTGATCGGTGTTACCGACATTACCTTTTTAGATAATGAAGATGGTTATTTAACACCCAATATGGAATTGAGAAAAGATGTGGCGGGAGTTATCCGAAAAGCAAAACCGGATATTGTTGTCACATGCGATCCTACAAACTATTATCTACGGGATTCTTATATCAATCATCCGGATCACCGTGCTGCAGGGCAGGTGGTAATTGATGCAGTTTTTCCAGCAGCGCAAAACTTTCTTTTTTTTCCCGAATTAGAAAAAGAACTCCACTTGGAACCCCACCATGTAAAAGAAGTCTGGATCTCGCTTCCAAAAGAAGCCAACATAGCAATTGATGTCACGGATTCTTGGCCTAAAAAGCTTGAGGCGTTAACCAAACATGCCTCGCAAATTGGCGAGATCGATCAATTTTACAAAAGAATGCGATCACGCCACACGGAAGATTCAAGCGATGAATCTCCGCGTTACGAAGAGATTTATCGCCGTATTGTATTTACTTAAAAAACACTAATTATCATAGCTTTTTCGTTACATCCTCCAATTTATTAATAGATTATTGTGCTATAAAATATAATTAATCTGATTAATAATATTTTATGGTCAAACAAACGATACTTTCAGATAAACAACGCGGATTATTGGATTATTTGATCGAAAAAGCCAAGGATCCTTATTCCGATATACCCCCGATACAAAAAATAAGCGTTGAATTAGGTGTCAGCGCAGCCTGCCTAAGAGAGCAGATGGAATTGGCAAAAAACCTTGGGATCATTTCTACACAGCCGAGAAAAGGTATAGAGATTCTCCCGTACCAGTTCAAGCCGGCTGTTGAAAAAAGCCTATATTACGCCATAAATCTGGATCAGAAGTTTTTTCTTCAATTTTCAGAGTTGCGGACTCATCTCGAGCAGGCGTATTTTATTGAATCTGCCCGTATGCTTAATGGTGACAGCATCAATGAATTGAAAATTTATGTAGCGCAGGCTCAAACCAAATTAAAAGGTTTTCCAGTTCAGATCCCACACCAGGAACATCGCAATTATCATTTGATGATTTTTAAACCACTCAAGAATGTATTTCTAATGGGCTTTCTTGAATCTTATTGGGATATGTATGAGCATGTTGGATTGAATCTTTATAACAATCTGGAATATCTGATAAATGTTTGGAATTATCATCAGCGCATTATCAAGGAAATTGAAGCGGGAGATTTTGAAAAAGCCGAACGATTATTGATCGACCATATGGAATTAATCGATACGCGAAACAAATCATCAGAGGGAAAATGGGATCAAATAAACCAAAAATAAATGATTTTGGGATAACTTTCAGCACGATAAACGGATCAGGCAGCGCAACTGCAAATAATACGATCCAAAAAGCTATCTTTAGAATGGGCATACCGGTCAGTGCAAGAAATATCTTCCCTTCCAACATTCAAGGAATGCCTACCTGGTATTCACTGAGGGTTTCTAAGGATGGTTTTATTGGAAGGCTCGAAAAAGACGATATTCTGGTTGCCATGAATCCTGAATCAGTCGTAAAGGACATTGGCAATTTGAATCCAGGAGGCATTCTGCTGATCAACAAAAATATTAAGTTCCCGGAAATTAGAAACGACATATTCATTCATTCAATGCCGGTGGATGACCTTCTGAAATCCAGTGAAGTTTCTTCAAACTTGAACATCTACCTTGCAAATATGGTCTACGTTGGCGTGTTAGCCTATCTGATCGGCATAGAAATGGAAAAAATTGAATCGGCTCTGGACCAACATTTTAATGGGAAGAAAAACGCGATCGAGCCAAATTTAAGAGTAGTTAAGAAATCATTTGAATGGGCCGAAGCAAATCTGAAAGAACACAGCCCATATACCTTGTCACCTATGCAAACGACCATCGGTAAAATTATGATCGATGGAAATACCGCTGGTGCTTTGGGGGCGTTATACGGAGGATTGCAATTCGCAGCATGGTATCCCATAACCCCTGCGACAAGTCTTGCTGAAGCCTTGAATGATTTTGTGCCACATTTGAGGGTCGATCCTGGAACAAGCAAAATAACCTGTGCAGTTGTTCAAGCGGAAGATGAACTGGCAGCCATCGGAATGGTCATTGGAGCTGGCTGGGCAGGTTTACGCTCAATGACTTCGACATCCGGCCCGGGACTTTGTTTGATGTCAGAATTCCTTGGATTGGCTTACTTTACTGAAGTCCCAATAGTCGTTTGGGATGTGCAAAGAGTGGGGCCAAGCACTGGCATGCCAACGCACACCTCTCAGGGTGACCTTTCTTTTTCTTACTTTATCAGCCATGGTGACAAGGATTTTGTGATCCTTTTACCTGGAAATATGAATGAATGCTTTGAATTTGGCTGGCAAGCTTTGGATATTGCAGAAAAGCTGCAGACGCCTGTGATCATCCTCAGCGACCTAGAACTTGGTATGAACATCTGGATGGCTGACCCGCTGCAATACCCTGACAAAGAAATCGATCGCGGAAAAGTTCTTTGGGAAGATGATCTTGAAAAATTTGCCAAAGACAAGCAAAAAGAATGGGGGCGATATGTGGATTTTGATGGCGACGGGATACCCTACAGAACCATACCGGGCAATTTGAACTCTAAAGCCCCATTTTTCACCCGCGGAACCAGCCATGATCCCTATGCAGGTTACAGCGAATCATCTCAGGATTGGGAAAATAATCTATTACGAATTAAAAAGAAATTTGAGACAGCAAAGCTGATCAGTCCTCAGCCTGAAATAATCAATAATGGATTTGAATTTGGGATCATTTCTTATGGGTCAACTGACATGCCTGTAAAAGAAGCTATAGCCTTACTGGAAAATGAATCAAAAAAATCTGATTATTTGCGTATCCGATCACTGCCTTTCTCCAAAGTGGTGGAACAGTTTATCGAAAACCACCAGCGAATTTTCGTTGTTGAAAATAACCGCGATGGACAAATGAGACAGCTTTTATGCATCAATTTTCCTGAACATGCAACCAAATTCATCAGCGTCGCACATTCTGACGGGCTTTCTTTAAGCGCACAGTGGATCGTTGATAAAGTCCTCTCAGAAATTGTTCCGGAGGTCAAATAAAATGGCGGACTTATTAAAAAAGGAAAATACCAACACCATCGGTCTTACTCGAAATGATTACACAGGCAGACCGACAACTTTGTGCAAGGGCTGCGGGCACACCTCGATCGCGAACATGGTTGTTTCAGCTTGCTACGAAATGAACATACCGCCTGAAAAAATCGCCAAATTCAGCGGAATTGGCTGTTCAAGTAAATCCACCGCCTATTTTCTGGAACGATCCTTTGGATTTAACGGTTTACACGGGAGGATGCCGTCAGTAGCTGAAGGGGCGCTTTTTGCCGACAAGAGCCTGGTTGGTATTGGTATTAGCGGTGACGGCGATACTGCGAACATCGGCCTCAGCCAATTCAAGCACCTTGTAAGGCGTAATGTGCCCATGGTCTATATTGTTGAAAATAACGGTGTATATGGGTTAACCAAAGGCCAATTTTCTGCAACAGCTGAAAAAGGACTGACGTTAAAAAGACAGGGTGAGAATCCATATTTACCGGTGGATATCGCATTAGAGGCAATTGCTGCAAATGCATCATTTGTGGCGCGCTCATTTGCAGGAGATCCGAAACAAGTTAAAGAATTATTGAAAGCTGCCATAAGCCATCGCGGCACATCCATTCTCGATATTATCAGCCCCTGCGTGACCTTTAATAATCAGGATTATTCTGTTCACTCATATTCATGGGTCAAAGGTCATGATGCTCCACTGCATGAACTTGAATTTGTTGCTCCCCGTGATGAGATCACGTTGGATGATTTTGAACGGGGTTCAATTAAAGAAGTAACAATGCATGACGGCTCGGTTATCGCCTTTAAAAAGTTAGCCCGCGAATATGACCCAACAAACCGCACTGAAGCAATAAAAATGCTCGAGGAAGCGATCCGCAAGAATTGGCTGATCACAGGCCTAATCTATGTTGATCCGGATTCACCAAACATCTATGACATGTATCCGATTGGAGAAAAACCTTTGAACAGGCTGCCTTCGGAGAAAATCAGGCCTGACAGGAAGTCACTGGAGCTGCTCAACCAAAGCCTGATGTGAACCTAATCTGGCTGGATGCTGCCGATGGTATGCAGAAGCGCCAAATTTGTCGAGCGCATTTCATTGATCGGAAAGCCGGAGATCAGGATCACTTTCTGTCCAGTTTTTAATTCACCGCTTATCATCAATGCTTCTTCCACATGGATGATCATTTCTTTCAATGTCTCTGAAAGCGGCACAAGGTGGGGAACAACTCCCCAATACATGCTCATCAATCGATAAGCAGTTTCATTGGGCGTAAATGCCAGGATCGGTACTTCAGGCCGTGCCTTGGATTGCAAAAAGGCCGATCGCCCGGATTTTGTAAAAACGGCAACTGCTTTTACCTGCCGATCATGAGCCAACTCTCTGGCAGCGATCGAAATTGCATAAGCATCGTCCTGGTTATTACCAATAGATGATTTATAGTAATGTCCCCATTCTTCAATATTATTTTCGGCTTCGGTAATGATAGCATCCATCATTTGGACACTCTCTAGAGGATATTTCCCGCTGGCAGTCTCACCTGAAAGCATTACTGCATCTGTCCCATCAAAAATAGCGTTTGCAACATCCGAAGCTTCTGCACGAGTAGGGCGCGGATTTTCGATCATGGAATCCAGCATTTGTGTTGCAGTAATGACCAGCTTTGCTTTGCGATTGGACGCCTGGATGATCTCTTTCTGAATAATGGGAACCTCAGCTGGCGAGGTTTCGACAGCCAGGTCGCCACGAGCAACCATAACACCATCCGCAACATCCAAGATACTTTCCAAATTCTTGACTGCTTCTGGCAATTCGAGCTTTGCAATGACAGGGATCTGGCGGTTATTTTTTGATCGCTGATTAATAAAATCTTTCACACAAACAACATCATCTTTGGTCCTTACAAAGGATATCGCCACCACATCGATGCCATTGTTGATGCCAAATTCCAGATCCTGTTTATCTTTTTCAGTAAACCCTGGAATATCCAGGCTTGTACCGGGAAGGTTTACACCTTTATTAGAGGTCAACAGACCGCCAAGCAAAACCCTGGCATTAAAACCATTCTTGTAAATTTCCAAAACTTCAAGTTCAAGCTTGCCATCATCAAGCAGGATCCTTCCGCCTACATTCAAACAATGGATGATATCAGGGATCTCCAAAAAGATCTTTTTTTGTTTCCCATCCTCAAAATCGACCTCATGATTATCAATATCCAATTCCATTGAAATGATCTCACCGGCTTTAAGCAAGACACCGCTCTTTGGAAGATCCCCAACCCTGAGTTTGGGACCTTGGAGATCCTGAAGTATGGTCACAGGATTATTCTTTTCAATTGATAAAGATCTAAGGATCTTGATCAATTCAAGATGAGATTCATAGGAACCATGCGAAAAATTCAAGCGTGCGACATTAATGCCTGCATCTATAAGCGCTTCTATTAATGCAGGTGTATTACTGCTAGGACCCAGAGTGGCGACTATTTTAGCTTTTCGATCCATTGCTGCCTGTTAACTTGATAACACTTCTTTAATTCGCGGGAGAGCCCAGTCAATTGTCGCGCGATCGATGATCAGAGGCGGGGCAAACCGAATGGTTGATTCGTGTGTTTCTTTTGCGAGTATACCTTTTTTCTGAAGTGCTTCGCAATAAATCCTGGCGTTTCCGGATTCCTTCTTCATTTCAACCCCGATCAATAATCCCCTGGCACGAATCTCCTTGATGTTTTTCTGGGGCATCTCATATAACTGCTCGGTGAAATATTCTCCCATTTCGCGTGCATTTTCAATAAGGTTTTCTTCCACGATCACTTTTAATGCGGTCCTTGCCACTGCAGAGCCAAGCGGGTTTCCACCAAATGTCGAACCATGCTCGCCAGGTGTGAACAAACCAAGGACTTGCCTGTCAGAGAGAACTGCTGAAACTGGATAAAAACCGCCCGCAAGTGCTTTACCGATGATCATCACATCTGGCCGAACCCCCTCATGATCACAGGCAAATAGTTTGCCTGTTCTTCCGAGGCCAGTTTGAATTTCATCTGCGATCAACAGAACATTATTCTTTCGACAGATCTCTGATACCTTTTTAAGGTAATTTTCCGGAGGAATAAGAACCCCGCCTTCTCCCTGGATCGGTTCAAGCATAACAGCAGCGGTGTTCTTGTTTATCGCTTTTTCTATTGCGGATGCGTCACCATAAGACACATTAACAAAACCAGGCGTGAATGGACCAAAATCTTTTTTATATAAATCTTCAGTTGAAAATGAGACAATTGTTACTGTACGGCCATGAAAATTTCCATCCGCCACGATTATTTCAGCCTGGTTATCTGCCACATTTTTTACTTTATATGCCCATTTACGGGCAATCTTTATGGCAGTCTCAACGGCTTCAGCGCCGCTGTTCATTGTGATGGCCATTTCATAACCGGTAAGCTCGCATAATTCTTTAAATAGCATGGGCAGCTGGTCATTTCGAAATGCGCGTGATGTTAAGGTCAGCTTTTGTGCCTGTTCAATGAATGTTTTGAGGATCTTTGGATGTACGTGGCCCTGATTTAAAGCGCTGTAGGCGCTTAGACAATCCAAATACCGATTTCCGTCAATATCATAGACCCAAACACCTTCGCCCCGTTCGATGACCACGTCCAGGGGTTTATAGTTCCTGGCTCCAAATGTTTCTGAAAGCTTGATGTAATCCTGGGTTTTCATAGACTCTGCCCGGAAAGCAGCTTTACTAATATGGCTTTTTGCGCATGCAAGCGGTTATGCGCTTGCGGGAATAGCATGGAGTGCGAACCATCTGCAACTTCATCCGTAATTTCCTGGCCGCGATGTGCAGGTAAACAATGCAGAACGATGGCATCATTATTTGCCAGGCTAACCAAATCGGAATTGACCTGGTAGGGAGGGAACACTTTTTTTCTTTTTTCCGTTTCTTCTTCCTGTCCCATACTTGTCCAAGTATCGGTATAAATTACATCCATCCCGGCAACAGCTTGTTTGGGATCCCTCAATTTTAATAATTTGGAGCCGCTAACTGAAGCAAATCCTTCGGCTAATTTCCATGCATTCTCTTCAATATCATAGCCTTCAGGAGAAGTGATAGAAAAATCGAGTCCAAGCATTGAACAGGCATGCAGCAGAGAAACAGCCACATTATTACCGTCACCCACAAATACAACTTTTAATCCCTTGAGCTTTCCGAATTTCTCATAGATCGTCATAATATCTGCCATCGCCTGGCAGGGATGGTTGTAATCGCTTAAACCATTAATTACAGGCACTGAGGACCATTTTGCTAGTTCTGTCACATGTGAATGCTCAAAAACTCGCGCCATGATGACGTGAACATACCCTGACATGACCCTGGCTACATCCGCAATGGATTCGCGTTGGCCCAAGCCAATTTCAGCAGGGGAGATAAATAAGGCATCTCCGCCGAGGTGCCTCATAGCCATATCAAAGCTTATGCGGGTTCTGAGGCTGGGCTTATTAAAGATCATTCCCAGCACTTTACCTTTTAAGATAGGCTGGTTGCCTTTGAAAAAATACTCATTTTTAAGGTCTATGGCAAGATCCAGCATTTCTTTAATTTCTTCAGGGGAATAATCAGCTACTGCAATAAAGTCTTTTTTCATAAATACCTCTCCTATGGGTAAATTGCCCTAAAAGTATAGCATTGATAAAGCTGAATATAAATTATGGAAGTCAATAAATTGAGGTGAAGATAATAAAGAAATTCTTTACAACCTTTTTCTCCAAAATAATTGAGAGGTGATGAATGAGTCAATAAAGGACAAACGCGCACGCATTTTTTTATTTTGATTAACCAAATATGCGGCAAAATGATAAAAATATATCCCAAATAATGGCGCGAGCAAATTAAGCAGTTTGCCTTCAAAACCGGGAATAATCGCAAATCGTTTCTTGATCATTCCTTTTATGATCACGTGAGCGACAGATTCAGCTTTCATAACACTGCCGGATTGATTTATTTTTTTTGTTATTTCAGGGATGATCGAATGTTCAAAAGCCAATTGGGGGGTATCTGTGTCCGGGGGGAGCACAACCGAAACATTTATTCCATGAGGCGCAACTTCTGAGCGAAGGCAGCGGGAGAAACCTCTGACCGCGTATTTTGAGGGGGCATATGCAGTGTAACCATAGATCCCTATCAGTGCAGCAAGTGAAGAAATATTGACAATGTAGCCATGACCTCTATCCATCATTCCCGGCAAAATCAACTTTGTTAAATACACGGTACCAAGGTAATTTATATCCATAATAGATTTAAAAATCTGCGGATCAAGATCAATAAATTTTCCTGGATATGCGATACCGGCTGAATTGATCAGAATATCATAAGGGGTTGTGTCGGCTGATAAATCGCTCTGTAATTTCTCAAAGTTGCTGACATCCCCTGAAATACTGGTAAATTTCTGGTCAGGACTGACTGCACATTGCTTAATTTCGCCCAATGCTGTTTCCAATAAGGCAGGCCGCCGCGCAAGAATGGTAATATTTGCCCCCAATGAAGCAAATTCTTTTGCCAATGCCAGGCCGATCCCGCTTGATCCACCTGAAATGATAATGTTCTTTTCTTTAAATTCCATTTATCCTCTCAATGTCCGCATGAAGAGCATGATCCCCCAGAACACCCGCCGCATCCGCATGAAGCTGCAGAGGATGATGAAGCCGATGATTTAGATTGGCCATGAGCGAAGAAAGTTGAAAGCAATCTTTTAGAATCTACTTTATGGCATTGAGAACATTCGATCGGTGAATCTGCCGCCTGAACCGATCGAAGAGCATCAAATGAATTTCCGCAATTTTTACAGCGATATTCGTATATTGGCATTTTTTTCCTATTTAATAAATTAACCCTGAAATGATAACAGTCGTTATGCAATTTGACAAATCGTATAAAATTAACCTGATATAATAGAATAAAATATTCACATTATGAATAATAATGACTCCGATATTTCCTTGCTGGGTTTTTTAGCCATCGACCCCATGCATGGATATGAACTTCATAAGCAGGTAACTGACTTGTCCGGATTTGGCATCGTCTGGAATGTAAAGATCGGCAAATTGTATGCAATGTTAAATCGATTGGAGAAAGACGGCTATATACAGTCAACGATATCAAGGGAAGGCAATCGACCTGCCCGAAATGAATTTTCGATCACGAATAAAGGAAAAAAGACTTTTGAAGCATGGTTGATTTCTCCAGTCAATCGCGGAAGAGATTTTCGAATTATTTTTTTATTGAAGTTATTTTTTTCTTTAAAAAAGGGGATAGAGCAGGCAAACAAATTGATCGAATCTCAAATCGAAACGTGTTATTCATGGTTGTCCAAAAAGAACACAGAAATTATTACCAAAGAAATTTGTGCAACAGAAGAAATATTCCCGGTAATTGTCGACAAGTACAGAAAAATTCAAATTAATGGATATCTTACATGGCTCGAATGGTGTAAAGAATCGCTAATGAAAGGTAACAAATGAAAAAGATAGTTTCGATCCTTATAGGGGCAGTATTTCTATTTTCTGGTTGTTTATATTTAAAACCATCACCAAGCTACCAAAAAACCATCATTGATGCTTTGGGCAGGGAAGTTAAATTAAGCAACGAGCCTTCAAAGATCATAATTATCGGGAAACAGGCGCCGATGCTGATGAATTTTATGTATTTATTTGAAACGGCCGACAAGAAACTCCTGGCATTAGAAAAAAGATCACAGTCCGCTGACGAATTCTTAAGGATGATTGACACCAATATTGATAAGAAGTTCAAACTTGAGAGAGGAGCTGGCGCTGAGCAAATTGTCCCGTTAAACCCTGATATGGTGATCTTAAAAACATCCATGCGGGATACCATTGGAAAGCCATTGGAAGATCTTTCCATTCCCGTTGTTTATGTTGAATTTGAAAATATTGATCAAATCTACCGGGATTTAAAAATATTCGCTGATATTTTAAATGAGGCTCAGCGCGGGGAAGAGTTGGTTTCATCCTACCAGATGTATTACCAGGAAATTCAAAATAAGCTCAATACTAATGCAACTGAGAAGCCAACAGTTTTAATCCTTCAGGCGGAAACAGAAGACCAAAAATACATCTTTAAAGTTCCCGCTGCCAATTGGCTGCAAACTGACATGGTTGAACAGGCTGGCGGTATCGCAGTTTGGAAGGAAGCCAATCAGGCAGGTGGTTGGTCTGAAGTAAATATGGAGCAGATCTCGAATTGGAACGCTGATCTGATCTATATTGTCAATTATCAAGGTCAAGCCCCAGAGCTCGTAGAAAAATTAATGAATGATGAGATCTGGAAAAACCTAAATGCGGTTAAAGATAATCGCATTTATGCTTTTGCATTTGACTTCCTGAGCTGGGATCAACCAGATCCGCGCTGGATACTGGGTTATTCGTGGATGGCATTCAGGCAAAACCCGCAAAGCATTTCGGTTACCGATATTCAAAACCTGATCAAAGAGTATTATAAAAATTTCTTCAATCTCGGAGAATCTGTTATCGGAGAAAAGATAAATCCAATGGTGACGGATTATCTAAATTAGGATGAAGAAAAAGAAGTTAACAGGATTAATAGCCTGCCTGATACTGGTTACATTACTGTCATTTTTAATCGGAAGGTATCAAAATGGTAACCCTTTTGGATTTCTAACCAGCAATAACCTGTACCAGCAACTTTTTTTCCAATTAAGGATCCCGCGAGTGCTGACCGCACTATTAATTGGGTCGGGATTGGCATTAGCGGGATTGGTAACCCAAATCATTTTTCAAAATCCTTTAGCTGACGGAGGCCTTTTGGGTGTCAGCCAGGCCGCAGGGTTTGGGGCGGCGCTTGGCATTCTCATTTTCAGAGGTAATTCGATCTGGGTTCAATTATTTGCGTTCGGATTTGGCGTATTGGCCTTGATCATTTCAATTTTAATCTCAGGAAAGATCAGAGGAAACAAGATCCTTTCCCTGATCCTAGCAGGTATTGCTGTTTCTGCTGTGTTTTCAGCCGGGATCGGTATTCTTAAATACCTGGCAGATCCTATTGACCAACTGCCCGCGATCGTTTTTTGGCTCCTTGGAAGCCTGGCGGGTTCAACCTGGCAAGTTCTTATCAGGACAATGATCATTATTGTACCGATAATGATCTTCTTCTGGTTCTACCGCTGGCGATTGAATCTTCATGCGATGGATAAGGAGATCGCGTTCTCCCTGGGTCTGAAGAACAAAATTGAATTGTGGGCAAGTTTGCTGGCAAGTGTGCTGCTAACCTCTTCAATTATTTCAATTTCAGGCATCGTGGGCTGGATCGGGTTGATCATTCCAAATTACGCGAGAATGATCGCAGGCTCAGATACATCCAACTCAATTCCTGTAACTTTGCTATTGGGAGCGATATTTACGATGATATGCGATGATCTGGCAAGAGCACTGCTTCCAGGAGAAATCCCATTGGGGATCTTTACTGCTTTTTTGGGTGCCCTCATGTTCATTGGTTTACTCATCAATAAAGAAAAGATCACATGAAAAGCAATTCGATCCGATTTAATAACGTTTCTTTTGGATATTCTGGTCGAAAAATAATAATTAAGAATTTTAGTTTTGAGATCCCGACAGGTTCGAGAACAGCTTTATTAGGGTTGAATGGGACAGGGAAAACAACCCTTCTGATGCTCTTATTGGGATATATCGCACCTTTGGAAGGTAAGATCACATTGCTTAAGGATGGCCAAGAATTTCCTATCACAGAGATGAATGGGGCGGTTGGATATCTGTCTCAAAATGAGAATATCCCTTTCGACTACACAATGCAGGAATTCATTATGCTTGGCAGAGCTCCCCATATTTTGAAATTCAATGTCCCTTCTGAGTATGATTTCAAGGTCAGCCAAAAAATAATTCAATCGCTTGATTTAGCCTCGCTGGCCTATAGCAAACTGGGAGAGATCAGCGGCGGGGAATTACAGAGGGTGCGTATAGCAAGAACTTTAGCTCAGGAACCGGAAATAATTCTGATGGATGAACCAATGACGCACCTTGACATTAAGAACAAGAAATATCTGAATGGACTGATCAACAACCTAAAAGAAACCGGGAAAACGATCATTTATTCCACACACGATCCTTTGGATGTGCTGAATTTCAGTGACAGATGCATTATTATGGGGAAGAATAATAAATTTGAAGCTGGTGAAACCGAAAGAATAATACGAAGCAAAACGCTGTCCGACTTTTTTGAGATCCCCATTACCGTGATCAATGAGAAGGGTAATAAATCGATCGTGGTTCATTAATAAATACAATGAGACAGGTCATTCTTTTAACCGGTGAAACCGGATCTGGCAAAACAACAGTAGTTATAAATTTATTAGCTGAACTTAACAAATTGGGGATAAAAACTTCAGGTATTCTTTCTCCTGCCCGGATCGAAAATGGCAGGAAAACTGGGATTTATGCTTTGGAGATAGCTACCGGGGTCAAAGAACTATTGGCCATTCACCAACCGGGTTGGGATGTTGAGAATCCTGTACGTGAATGGAAAATGGACCCCGAAGTACTTAAGTGGGGAAATAATGTCATTCGGAATTCCGCACCCACAGATGTTTTGATCATAGACGAATTAGGATTTCTTGAATTTGAAAAAAACTTGGGTTGGGTCTCTGCCTTTAATACCCTTGATAAAGGTGAGTATAAAAGCGCGATCATTGTCGTCAGGAAAGGTCTTTTAGAGAAGGCGTTAGAAAAATTCGAGAATGCAACTGTAATCACTATTGAGAATATTTCGCAGACAGAAGAAAATACCAGAATTGTGGTTTCTCAGATCCTGGCGATTTGAATTAAATAAAAAGCAGCGATCCCAAATGCGACCGAAACATTAAACGATTCTTTTTCTCCGGCCATAGGTATTGCAACCACCAAATCACTTATTGCCTGAATACCTGGATCAACGCCGAGGTTCTCATTTCCGACAACCAGGCAAACAGGATTTCTTAAATCGTTCCCATCCACGGAGTCAATAGAAAGCGCTGTTTGAGTGCTCTCCAAACAGATCAATTGATATCCACGAGATTTCAAATCGGCCGATTTCTTCAATGTATTATTGACATATTGCCATTTTATATTTGGTATCGCACCAAGCCCCGTCTTATTCATACGCGGGTGATCAGGTGTGGGTGTTATTCCTCCGAGGATAATTTCTCTTATTCCTAAACCTTCGCAAGTTCGGATAATTGAGCCGACATTGTATACACTGCGAATATTATCGAGCAGCAAGACCATTTCTGATTTGCTTTTTAAAACAAATTGATCAACCATGCTGGAATTGACGCAGTATGCAACGGATGCCAATGCACCGCATTTTGGACAATATGCGATCTCGAAATCCGTCTTCAAATCGGGGAAACGAAAAGTACACTGCGGATTGGAGCATTCCCGGAAAAATCCCGCAATAACGCGCTTATTCATTAAAATGAATTTTTGTCCTCTCGAATTTGCATGAAGCCGGATCGATACCCAGTTCCTTTATCACTTCATCCGGCCGACCTGAAGCCCCAGATCGGGCTAGCAAATGCATTTGAATCTGTAAAAATGATTTATCAGCATTTATTAATTTCGCATCGAGAATGAGAGGGCGCAGATCATAGTGCTTTTTATTTCTTTCTCGTTCTATAACTTTTTTATTCAAAAGGTCCAAGAGCGAAGCCTGCAAAACTGCAAGACCCAAATCTTTGTCCAACAAGGTTACACAATAATCGGCTGATTCCGCTAAACCATTTAAAGCTTTCTGATTGTCAGGAATTTCCTCAACTGAGGTCAGGTCAATCCCAGCAGGTAAATTCTTTTGTAAGCTTGCCATCACATCGGTTTTTAAAGTGCCTTCGTTAAACCATATATCGACAAGTTCATTGCTCCCTTGAAACCCAACAGGCAAGGGAACTGCAAGTTGAATTTTGGGCTGAGGATGAAATCCCTCAGAATACTTCACTTTTAAATTCGCGCGCCTGAGTGACCTTTCCCATATTTTTTGCAGATCCAGTGCGCTGGTATAGATGATCTCGGCATTTTTTCGAAAAGCGATCCTTAACCTCATTGTTTCCGCATCCTTATTTCGCCGCAATCAATGCCATATTCTGTCTGAATACCGCAGCCATGGCATAAAAATCTGCAATCCGAAGTGTTTTCGTAGACAGTACTCCTGACATATTCATTGATCAAATATTTCTTTGAAACTCCAATGTTGATATGATCCCAAGGAAGTATTTCATCTGTTTCACGCGACCTGTGAGAATAGAAGTATGGATCGATCCCATTTTCCTCAAATGCTTCAAGCCATAAAGAGAAATCGAATTTATCCTGCCAGGCATCAAATCTGGCGCCCTTTTTCCAGGCGGTCTCAATTACATCGGATAGCTTTCGATCGCCTCTTGAAAACCAGGCTTCAAACAACGAATTTTGATAATCAGGCCAATCAACCTTGATCTTTGATCGTCTTAAGCTATCATTGATGAGCCGATATTTTATATCAACATTTTCTTTTGTATCAAGAGGAGCCCACTGAAAAGGTGTGTGCGGTTTTGGGATCAGAGTATTAATGCTTACATGAATTTCTGCCCTGCCCCTTAAGATATCCTTTCCTATCTTGTTCACCTGGAGGCAGAGGTCGATGATTTTCTGGACATCCTCTAATTCCTCTCCGGGAAAACCAATCATAAAATATAATTTTAGGTTTTTCCACCCCATGCGGAAGATCTTTTCGACAGTGGAAAAGAGGTCTTCATCGGAAATCGGTTTATTGATCGACTGCCTGATCCTCTCAGATGCGGCTTCGGGCGCAAGCGTGAAGTTTCCTTTCTTTTTACCCTGCATCGTTTCGATCAATTGGTCATCAAAAGTTTCGATCCTTAATGAAGGGAGTGAGAAATTGAATTGCATTTCTGAACTCAATTGGTTGATACCAACCAGCATTTCACTTATCCTGGAATGGTCTGAGGTGCTCAGTGAAAGCAGGGAAACCTCTTCGTATCCGGTTTTCTGAACCGCAGATTTCACCGCCTCAAGAACCTCTGCGACCGGCCTTTCCCTGATAGGCCGGGTGATCATACCAGCCTGGCAGAATCTGCATCCTCTTGAACAACCTCGCATCACCTCGATAGCGGCTCGTTCATGGATGATACTGATATTTGGAACCAAAAAGTCAGTAACAGGAGGTGGCAATACCTTTACAAAACGTCTTTTTATCTGGCTTCTGGATTCATCCTTTATATTTTTGATCCCATTAATGGAATGGTCATTGTTATAAGAAATTTGGAAGTGGGAAGGAGCATAGATTCCCGGCAGATCGGACAGGGCAGAGATCCTTTGATCTCTGCTGAAGTCTTTTGAAGTATTTAAAATATCAATAATCTCATTGATGATCTCTTCCCCTTCACCAATGATAAAAAGATCAATAAAGGCATGCATCGGTTCTGGATTCATGCACGCATGCCCGCCCGCAATAATGATCGGATCAGTTTCTGACCGATCGATGGCCCGCAAAGGGATGGATGAAAGATCCAGCATATTTAGTACGTTGGTATCCAGTGTTTCATAGGGAATTGAAAATCCAACCAAATCGAAATCCTTTATTGGCTTCCTGCTTTCCAATGAAAAAAGGGGAATCTCCTTCTTCCGCATTGCGGCTTCCATATCATTCCAAGGCGCATAGACCCGCTCAGCAAGTGCGTCTTTCCGTTTATTGATGATGTCATAAAGAATCGTTAAGCCAAGATTGGATAAGCCGATATCGTAAATATCCGGAAAAGCCAACGCAATCTTAATAAAGCTATCCCCCCAATTCTTTTTTACTTGATTGAATTCACCACCTACATATCGGCCAGGTTTTTGAATATTAAATAAAGAAGTGTCAAGGAAATTTGTTATCGAATCAGAATTCTTCAAAATCGTCCTTTCTAAAAAAGCCCTTGGTTCAAACCGCCATCAACACTTAGCATAACGCCGGTTATATAAGAAGCAGCAGGTGAGACAAGAAAAGCAGCTGCTTTTCCGACCTCATCAGGATCTGCCAATCTGCCAAGCGGTATTGATCTGGTTAAAAGAGAAGTCTCATGGCCAAGTGTTGTTCCTTTCATTTTTATTCGGTTATTTAAAATTTCATCAATTCGGCTTGTTCTTGTCCAACCGGGCAGGAGTGAATTAACCCTGATCCCATATTCTCCAAATTCATTAGCCAGGCTTTTTGTGAGACCCGCAGTTGCCGCGCGTACAGAATTTGACAGTGTCAAATTTGACAGAGGCTGCTTGACCGTAAATGATGTTATGGTCAAAATGCTCGGTGCTTTAGATGACTTAAGGTATGGCAGGGCATTTTCGATCATAAAAATATGGCTTTTAAGGCATTTGGTGATCGCATCATCCCACTGATCTGGAGTTAAGTCTTCAAACCTCCCGCTAACCGGACCTGCTGTGTTGGTAACCAGGATGTCCAAACCGCCAAATTCATCGACCGCTTTTTCTATGAAGGCTTTGCTGATATCCTTTTTGGTAATATCGCCGGTAAAAGATCTCAAATTATCAGGATCTCCCAACTGAACCCGCGAATTTTCAAGCGTGGGGATATCACGCCCATTCATAAGGACGGATGATCCTTCGTTCATTAAAGCCCGGACAATTGCAATACCAATGCCCTTGCTCGAAGCGGCAACAGCTGCTATTTTCCCTTTTAGCCCAAGATCCATATTTCACCTCAAATTACAAAAATTGAATTGAGTATTTTAAAATATCAATATCAGAAAAATTATTGGTAATAAAATCCGGTATCTTTGTGAGGCAGGATTCTGCAAATCGCTTTTCATTAGAGATCAAGGCGCAGCCAATAATGGATTCATTCCAGATCACATTTTTATCCACTTCAGCCGCAGATATATTAAATTCACCATGCAATTTATGCAGAAGCGGCTTCAGGATACTGCGTTTGCCTTTTAATGACCTGCAATCTGAAAACTTTAAATCTAAAATCAAAATTGCATAAACCATTTGGCAGAATTAATATCAGTGACCTGTAGAGTAAAATTCTTCATTAATAAAATGGAGCAGCTTTTCATTGATCAAAACATATTCTCAAGCATTAGATTATATCTATTCTTTTGTTGATTACAGTTTGACAAAGAATTTACGTTATTCACCAGAGAAATTCGACCTTAGTCGTATGTGCGAATTTCTTAGACTTTTAAATAACCCCCAGGAGAATTTCAAAGTAATCCATGTTGCTGGAACAAAGGGAAAAGGGTCAACAGCCGCAATGATCGCCAGCATACTCGGCGCCAGCCACTTCAAAACAGGATTCTATACATCACCCCATATGGTCGATTTTAGTGAGCGAATTAGAATCGGTGATAAGCTGATCTCACATTCTGAAATTACGGATTATTTGAACCAATTGGAACCTGCAATCAAGCAGGTACCTGAACTGACCACGTTTGAAATAATCACCGGAATGGCTTTGAAATATTTCTCGGATCACAAAGTTGATTTTGGCGTAATCGAAGTAGGTATGGGAGGAAGGTTTGATGCAACTAACGTTGTGAAGCCGCAAATATCTGTAATCACATCAATTTCATTCGATCATACAAAAGTGTTGGGTAAAACACTTAAAAAGATCGCTTTTGAAAAAGCGGGGATAATAAAAGAAAATGTCCCGGTCGTCGTATCAAAGCAGAAAGCATCGCCGCTTAATGAAATTATAAGAATTGCAGCTGAGAGAAAAGCAAGGTTGATCTATGCCCCAGATCTTTATGAGTTCGAAACCAAATCCCATACATTTGAAGGGCAACATTTTTCTCTCAAAAAAGATAAAAATACTATTATCGACATATCACTTCCACTTCTGGGTGATCACCAAATTGATAATGCGCGAACAGCATATGCATGTATTGAGGAATTGGTCAATCAGGGGGCCTGGATTGGGCCAGATGCAATCGTAAAGGGTTTTAAAAATATCAAATGGCCCGGGAGATTTGAGATCATCAATCAAAAACCATTGGTCATCATTGATGGAGCCCATAATCTCGATTCATTCAAAAAACTTTCAGAGACAATAAAAAAATATTTACCAGGAAAAAAGATTATTCTAATATTTGGCGCATCCGAAGATAAAGCCGTAGAGTCTATGTTGAAGACCATTCAACCGCTTGTCAAAATCCTTATTATCACTCGATCCGATCACCCGCGTGCGATGGAATTGAATAAGCTGAATGAAATTGCGGAGTCCATAAACCTTCCATATAAAGTCGAGGGAAACATAAAGAATGCGATTGGTGAGGCTTTGGTAATGTGCGATGAAACGAATGCAATAATCGCCTCAGGGAGTATATTTATTGCAGGCGCAGTAAAAGAGAATTTCAAAGGATGATGCATGAATCCAAACAATGATCACCAGTATGCACAGGATGATTTCAGTGCTGCATTATTTCAGCGGACCGAAGAACTGGATCTGATAAAGAATGCCAAAGGGGATAGTTCAGGTGAGGTTCAGCGAAATGCGATCGTTCTGGAAAGCGCAATAATCCTTCCTCACATGGTGTCCCCTTTATTTATCCCTCCAGGAAAAAATTTGGAAGCAATTATTGCTGCGCAAAAACTAAATGAAACTGTCCTGGGAATAATTCCAGATTCAAAGAGTAAGAATCGATTTTTAGAGATCGGTATTGAACTGGCAGTTGGAAAACTAATTTCCTTACCAGACGGAAATTATTCTGCCTTACTGCAAGGCCGCCGACGATTACTCGTGCAGAAGGTTAACGATATTGAACCTTACTTGTTGGTTACTGCCATAATAATTAAAAAACCGACATCTGTTAAAACCAATGAGATACGGGCACTCATTAAATCTGCAAAATCCCTATTCGAACAAATCGTCCAACTGGATCGCTCTATTCCAGACGAAGCGCATTTATTTGCATTGAACATTAACGAACCAGGAAAACTCGCGGATATGATCGCAACGGCGATTACTCCTGATGATGACCAGCGCAAAAATATTCTTTCCTTTGTGGATCCTGCTGAACGGTTAATTTATGTGAACCATCTTTTGGCTCAGGAGCTGGATGTATTAACTCTTGAGGATGAGATCCAATCCAAAGTTCAAAGTGAGGTTGACCGCAGTCAGCGGGAAGTTTATCTGCGGGAACAGGCAAGGGCAATCCAGCTCGAATTAGGCGAGGGTGACATTTGGGAGCAGGAGATAAAGGATTACAAAAAACGGCAAGATGCCATATCAGCACCAGACTATGTGAAGGCTGCATTAAATAATGAAATAAACAAATTAGCGATTAATCCTGCCCTGGCACCCGAGACAGGAATCATTCGAAATTATATCGATTGGCTTCTAACCCTGCCATGGGAAAAGAACACAAAGGATAACCTATCTGTTGGACACGCAGAAAATATTCTAAAGAAAAACCATTATGGTTTAAAAAGGGCAAAAGAACGAATCCTCGAATACCTGGCTGTGAAAAATCTAAAAGGCCCTGATGCAAAACAACCGGTTTTGTGCTTCCTGGGCCCCCCTGGAACAGGGAAAACTTCATTGGGCAAATCGATCGCCGAAGCGCTGGGAAGAAAATTTGTGCGAATTTCCTTGGGCGGAATTCGAGATGAAGCGGAGATCCGCGGGCATCGGCGGACATACATTGGCGCAATGCCAGGCCGGATCATCCAAACAATGAAAAAGGTCGAAGTTAATAATCCCCTTTTTATGTTGGATGAGATCGATAAATTGGGGAATGATTTTCGTGGAGATCCTTCATCAGCATTAATGGAAGTACTTGATCATGAACAAAACAATGCGTTCTCTGACCACTTCCTGGAAGTGCCTTATGACC
>Ga0172375_10003345_pt1 | contig 24387 bp, 51 predicted proteins | sample LakKiv1m_FD_114537 | JGI IMG/M metagenome (GOLD analysis project Ga0172375, IMG submission 114537) | Freshwater microbial communities from Kabuno Bay, South-Kivu, Congo - kab_092012_11.1m | ecosystem: Environmental > Aquatic > Freshwater > Lake | place: Democratic Republic of the Congo... | reverse complement strand
TGGATGATGAATGAATTAAAAGCAAAAGTTAAAGTAAAAGATATAATTTCATTTAAATTGATTGGTGGATTTGTTATGTATGATAAAAGTAAGCAACCAAAAAAATTAGATATTCAATTATCAGAAAAAACAGAAGATTTCTTACAATCATATATTGGTGGAAACACATTAAATTATAATAAAGTAACTCCTGAAATACTAAAAGAATTAGAACCATTTAAACAAAGAAAACCTATTAAAATTTATAAGGGTATAGAAGAAGTTCAAATCAAACATATGACATATGAAACTCCACCATATAAAAAGGGTCAAATCCTTTCTTCTAATTTTACACATTTATCGTCTTGGAGTAAAAATATATTAATAGCAAGAAGGTTTATAGATGATTATCCATCATCTCAACCGTTTGTTATAACAAGAATGTCTTATCCTAATGAAGTATTATGTGATGTTACAATGTTACCAAAACAATTTTATCATACCAACCAAAGAGAAATAATATTAAAACCTGGTAAATATCAATATAAAATAATTTGGGCAGGAAAATGAAACATATCTTAACATATCAGGTTTATGAATTGGTTAATTACTCAAAAAAATTAACCGTAAATAGTTATGATGAACTAATTCAACTATTAAAAGACCACAATATAGATTTAAACAAATGGGGAACTTCGGTTTATAAAACTCCTCAACATTTGTGGAAAGAAATTCAACAAGAAGAATGTACTCTTTATGAAATGGGTGGAACTATTTATAGAGAAGTTCAATACATTGGTGCAAAGATACAATATAAAAAAGACGGTGTGAATTATAGATTGTGGGAAGATAGAGCAATTTTCAAAGATGGTAGAATTAGGATAAGACCAATTGAACATTCAATGGCTGAGAAATTCAAATCAGGTGAGAATACAAATGATGTTGTAGTAAGAGGTATGAAAGAAGAATTAGGAATTGATATAAATCCTAAACAAGCAATTTATTATAACAAAGAAAGAATTGAAGAGAATGGTGATTATCCTGGAATAAGATCATTTCATACAGGATATTTATATTTAATTGCACTTAATGATAAACAATTCAAACCAGAAGGATATGTAGAACATCAAAAAGATAAAGATATATATTTCGTTTGGAAAGAAATGAAAAAGAAAATAGCAGGTCATTATCCATTACCAATTGGTGGTGATACATTTTTAAAGAAATATGAAGTATTTAAAAACATATGAAGAAGTAAGTAGTAAAAAACAAACTACTAAATTAAATCAAAAACAATTTGATAAATATTTAAAGAATTGTCCACATTTTAATTTAGAAGATAAGCCTATTTATAGGTCTATTGATTTAGAAGGTAGATATTATTATATTGATCCGTCAATACCTTTCAATTTGGATTATTATACTCACGATGAAATGAAATTGAGAAGGTCTGCTTATACTAGTGAAAATTTCTATACACTTTTAATTAATCATTTACCATCATATTCAGATTTTCCAAAAAGACAAGTGATATGTTCCGCTAACCAACATTGGATAAATGATACAATGTATAGAATTATACCATTAAAAGATATTAAAATAGGTGTAGTACCTTCACATGACATACAAAATACTTGGGAATGCAAATTTCATGATGTATATGGAATGTCACCATATACATTAAATAGTTTCTATGTTTGGAATAAAATTCCAGATTTAGATTGGGAAAATTTTGTTGATGCTATTTCACAAAAGAAAGAAGGTGATCCTATAAAAGACTTATCATACACATATACAAAAGAAGAAGCAGAAGAATATGCTAAAAAATATAATGTTGATATTAATTCAACTAACTATTATAAATTATTAAGTTTATTTAATATTGAAAAATTAAATGAATCATTTAAACCAAAGAATTTAAATTTTAAATCACTTGATTATTCAGAATATATAAAAACAGATTTAAAAAATAATGAATTGTGGATAGATAAACCACATTTGTTAATGAAGGTAAATTAAATTCGGTGTTGCGGTCATTCATTCAAAAGTCTTTTTAATTTATTTTCTCTTGAATTAATTTTCTCAGATTGCTTTTGTGTTAATTTACCATACAACTTTGCATAACAACCAGTAGTACATTTTTTATCTTCTATGCCATTACACATATCATAAACAAATTCACTAATTAGTTTATTAATTATTGGGCAAAGATAATAACCTATTTTTATATCTTTATTCATAATCTAATATTCTTTTGAGTTTTATACTTCTTATATGTATTTGAAATGGTTGATATTTTTTTAAATCATTTAAATTATCACTTGTTAATAATTTTATCTCTATTAAAAAACTTTCTAAACCTATTGATTTTCTTAAATCATCATTTAAACTATTATATGTGCATAATAAATTACTAAATGCAGATAAATTTATAAGATTATCACTATCAAATAATTCAAATTCTGAATATTTGTTTATAAAATATTTGGTATATTCTTTTTTCATAAGTCAGATTTTATCATTTTAATGTATGAAGGTCTTATACTATCATAAGTATAAAATCCTTTTATATAATTTGGATCAGTATGAATTACATTCTTATCATCTAATGTTATTTCATATAAATCATATGATTGGTTTGTTTTATCAGATATTTTTAATGAATTCAAAAGTTTTTCATAATCATTTAAATCATAGAATAAATAAACTCTATCATTGTGATAGGTTTTTCTTGAGCCAGATTTAGCATATATGCCCATATCATTTATTCTTTTTCTATTCTTTGTAGGTGACAAATGATATGCAATTTTTGGAACCTCTAATGTGTTCTTATATAAACCATCTTCATACTTTGATTCAAATCTTATTTTAATATTTGTATATTTGTTATCTAAATATTTTTGATCGAATTTGAAACCATTCCAACTGATGTTATTTTTAACCCAAATGTATGAAGGATAATAACCAAGTAAATCTTTACATATTGTTATAACATATTCTAGTTTTTCATTGGCTACATCATTACTATTTAATATAGTTAGGTGAAATAAGAATTTTGATTTTATTTCAATTTCAGATTTAATACCAATCGCGTTTAATTCTATATCTAAACTCTCATAATACTTTTCAATATTGTGAGTTCTAATTAAACCTTCTTTTATTAATTCTACAAATTTTAAATAATCAATCATATTTTATATGATATGTTTTATATCCTTTGCACATCTTTCATATCCTTTCTAATTTATATTTTCTAATTAGTTTTTTCATATTGTCACGAAAATATTCATCGTTTTGATAACCTATAAGTTTTTGCGTGGCACATCCATGATGACTTATTGTATAGTATGATGAATTAGGATCTGTACATTCTAAACAATGTTGATACTGTTCTTCAGATACTATTTCATTTCTTTTTAAACAGAAGTATTGCATATTCTTTCTAGTTTTAATTTTCTTTCTACTTTCTTTCTGATTCGTAATCTATCTTCAATTGTAGAATGAATACATAAACAATCGCCACCAAGTTTAAAACATTCTTTACATTTTTTAAATTCCTGCATTGATATAAATTTAAAATGTCTGATGCAAATAAAACTTCCTTTGGATCGATTTTTTTCGTTTATCAAATATATCATACCATCATAACAAGAAGCAACAACCATATATTTTTCATCGTACCACTTTGCATGTTCACCATCTGCTTCTTTTGTGACAGTTTTAAGTTCCATCCATTCATTAATGTTTATTAACTTTTCAAGTTCTTCTTTTGTTATTGATTTCCACATATTCTTTCTAATTTATATTCTCTTAAAAATTCTTTGGCTAATCTCAATTTAGCATTTTTCCAATCTGTTTCGCCTTTTAATTGAAATTGATTACATAACATAGTATACAATTCACAATCAACACAACTAATTCCCTCACAATAACCTTTTTGTCTAACAATCTCAGACATTATTGCACAATCGTATTTACTTTTCATACGAATGAATTCTTTCTAATTTCTTATTTCTAACATAGGTTGTTTGATACCATTTTTCTAATTCTGCTTGTGTATCATCTTTAAACCAACCACCATCTGAAAATTCCCAATGATATTTACCATTATCATATCCTTTTCTGATTAATGTTTTAACACCACGATGAGAATGGTGAATGAATTCAGTAATTTCATAATGATAAGGTTTTTGTAAATCATCTACTATCCAACTTATTTCTGGCATAATCTTTTTAGTTTATTTTCTCTTAATCTTAATATCTTATTAGCAAGTTTTAATCTTTCATTTTTAAAACTTTTATTTCACAATTCTACTTAGTTTAAGGAATCTTTTTCTTCTTAACAATATCTCTTCTAAACCTTTCATTAGGGTTTCATCTTCTTCAATGTAATGTAACAATTCAAGATGGGATATTTTTTCTAGTGCATCTCGTTTATCAATATATTCCAACAATTGATCTGATTTATAATGTTCCATTACTTGTTCCATTTCTTCTTCAAATTCAATATCTAACCAATCACCAAAACGGGATTTTTCAACAACTATGGTGTTGTCATCACAATTCATTGTGAATTTATTACCTTCTATCTTTATTTTCTTAACCCTTAGTTCCATGTTAAAATATTTTTACATCTATTTATATGATGTAAAAATGACAATGTTTAAAATAAAAAAAGAGATTGTAATCCTCTTTAAAACTTAGTAAATAACATTCTTGCTATTATTTCCGTATCTATTAGATATCCTTCTTCATCCATATACATTGGCTCACCAGTTTCGCAAAAACAAAATGTTTCTCCGTATTTAGAATCACAATATCTTTTAAATTCAATCTTTTGTTGTTCACTTAAAGTACTCCACATATTTTTTATATTATTTTATAATAAAAAGTATCTGTTTTCTTATATTCTTCCACATTTTTAAATGAATTTTTAATAATATCTCTATATACTTTTATTTTTATAGGATTTTCAGTTTCGCTTATTGAAAATGTATTAATAAAATTATAATCTTTATAAACATCAAACAAAATAAAACTTAATGATTTCATTAATGGTATCAATTCATTAAAATTTGTTTCTTTTTCAACAATGTGCTTTAATATTTCTTGTTCTTCATCAGTAAAATGTTTTCCTGGTAATTCTAAAATTTTATTCATTTCTTTTATATATTTATCATAATTTTCTTTTGAAGAAAATAATATTTCATATGATTCTATATCATTGTTTAAAACATAGAAAAGTATTAGTACATATTCATTTGATAATTTGAAATTTATTATTATATTAGATTTCTCATTATTAAATAAGGATTTTTCTTTTTTTAGAGTATATTCTGTATATTGTGATATTATAATTTCATTAATTTTGAATGTTGTATAGTCTTTTAAAAAAGATAATTTATGTGATTTTTGAAAATAACCAGATTCATATATATCGACACCAAAGTGTTCCACTAATTGTTCTCTAGTATAACCTGATCTCTTTAATTTTTTTAATTCCTTATGTTTTTCTTTGTTCCACATAAATTATTTCTTATTTTCATTATCTCTAAGTATAAACTTATCAACATAAACATCTTTTATCATAGGAGTTAAATTTTTAACAAATAAGAAATAATATGTTTTATTTGGTTTGGTTATAATACTGTAATCAAATTTATCTAGTTTTATATTTTGTAAAAATAATGTATACATATCTTCTCTTTCATATTCATATGAAGAAAAGCCTAAGAATTCTAGATTATTGTGGTTAATTAAAAAATCATCCACTGAGTTTTTAACATTAGATAAAATCTTAAAATTGTTTTTGTGATTATTTGTTAATGAAAAGATTTTTTCTTCACCATTCAAATAATAAAAATAAAAATTGTAAACATTAGGCATTATTTCATCAAAATGTATATTATATTGAACACCATCAAATTTAAAAGTGGCAATATTTTGAAAATTCTTATTTTTCCAAATATATGTTTTAGTATTAAATGTATCTTTATTAAAACCTATAAATCTCTTCATACCATTATATATTCACAATCCTTTTTAGTTTATTTTCTCTTAATAAATTAAGAATTTTTGATTTTTCCAATTGAATAGTACAACGATATAATTTAAATTTATCACCATTTTGATGTTTTGAATTATCATAACAATGATACATTAAAGTTTTTATACCATTAGAGATTACTTCATTGCCATATACAACAAATTCATATTTGTACCTTTTTTTTTAATCTCTTCTATACCTTTATTTATTAGGTAATTCATTGTACAATTCTTTCCCATTTTGGTTGATAAACAGAATTTTCTAATACAATATCCTGCGAATCATCATCTACTTTTTCTAAACAATTTAATGCAATTAATGAAATTGTACCTAATTTATCTAATACTATACTACAATCTGTGATTTTTATTATTGTGTCAACTTTACCTAAATTTTTTTCACAAAAAAATACCATAGTTTTAGTAATTCTTATTTTATCTCCTATTTTAAATTCCATAATGTTTATTTTTTTATTAAATAATATGCAGAACCATAGAGCACAGAATGTCCATTTATAATATTAAAATCATTTAAATGATTTATATAATTATTGTAATATTTTAATTTTTTATCATCAACTGAACCAATACTATAAATATTAAAATTATGAGATTTGATAAAATCTAATATAATATACATTACTTTACCCATAACTTCAGAAAATTCATTATAATTGGTTAGTTTATTAAAAAATAACGGATCTAAACCGTTTTTAGTTTCTGAAAATAATATTGTTGGTATAATAATATTTGGTAAAATTGTACCATCATTTAATGTTGTATTATCTTCTTCTTTAGTCATTAAAAAATATACAGAATATTCATTATTTTTTATTGTTTTGAAAGTATATCTGTAATCATATGTATTAAAATTATTATTACTTCTATCTATATCATATGTTGTTTGTATAGATGGAAATATCATTTCATTTAAAAATTTCATATAATTTTTTATTGTACAATTCTTTCTAATTTCTTGATTCTTTTATTGACCAATTGATATTCTTTTTCTAAACTCATTTGAAAATCTTCAAGCACATAATTGGCAGGTCGAAACATTTTATTACCCCATCTATCATGAAAGAAATAAGGTCTGTCATTTGTATAATGACAATATCTATATATTTCTATACCATCATAACGACATTCGGTTGTATAAGAATCTATTTGTTTTATTATTGTGATCATTACCAATTCAATATAAGTTTCTCAATTTCGTTAATCTTATTCTGTTTATGATACCAGTCTAAAGCAATTTCATTTTTCTTTTTATGTTCATCTATAAACTTAGAAAGTGATTTGGTTTTATGAAACCATTCACGGTTGTCAACCATTCTTGAATCATCAAATCTCTTGTGTAATTCTTTTTCTGGGTGTTGTGATGAAGGAAATACAATATCAATATGTATGGTTGGATTGGCTGTTTTCATAGCATCCAATCTTCTTATTGGATTTTCTTGTGATGTTCTACCTATTTTAAGTTTTGTGTTGTCATCAAACACATAGGTATAATCTGGACATTCTGCTAATTCAAAATTTAAATGGTCATCATCTTTATATATCGTAAGACATTTCCATTCTAGTTCTTCACAAGTTAATTGATAAACTATTTCTCTTTCTTTTGGGACTATTATTGTAGTGGGTTGAGGTTGGTCTTTTGGTGTTTCTGAATTGGATTTTAGATATAACGAATTCAATTTAAATTTATGTGGATTTTTCCCAATTATATCAAATATGTTCTTATTCCTTTCTGGTTCCTTTTTAAGTTGATTAGGATCTATTGGAGAATTAACACAACCATATAATATTATTGTATTTAATGAAGCCCAAGGAGTTTTACCAGTCGTTTCTACTAATTTTTGTTTTGATATTTCTTCCCATATTTCTCGGACTGACATTGATGTATTGTCATTATCCAATAATATTTTTATTGCAGCATCTAAAAATTTCATTTTACCAATTATTATTTTGTTGTGTTTCTAATTTTTTGACAAAATTTAAAGTCATTGATTGTGTGACTTCTTACCTTCAACATCATATCTTATCATACCTTCTGGTGTTATTTCTTTTATTCTACAAACTATTGTTTTTCCATTTAAATTGTATCTGATATATTATTAGGTGGTTGATTAGACCTACTTTTCTATTTTAAATGTAAAAATGTAATTTTGTATATTGTCATTTACATTAAGTGGTAATAATATCTTATAATATTTGCCGATTGATTCACTAGAAAAAATATTATCACTATACCAACCAGAATTATATTTATTTGAAGAAAAATGATAATAGTTGGATAAGAAAATACCATCTTCTATTTTAGATAAAGGTATTATATTTGAGTTTGGTTGAAAATAACTATTATCAGAAAATTTTATACCATTATGAAAACATTTTTCATAATAATTATTCTCATTTGATACACTTACATCATCCCAGATTATTTTTAAAGGGATGTTTAATTTATTTGTTAAACAAAAATTAAAACCATTTGTTATTACATATGGTTTCCATTTGATATTAATAGTAGAATCTTCAAAAGATAAAGAGTCTTTATATAAAGTTTCATATGGTGATTTAATGTCTACTAATTTAACATTATAATAATTATAATTTAATGTAGTACAACCACACAAAAAGATTATAGATAATATAAATAATATTTTCTTCATATATTAATTTTTTATTTTTAAATTATTGTTTTTGATTTTTATTCGTTTTCTGGTTCTGAATAACAAGTTTTATTCTTTGAATATAAATTCGATATAGAAGACATTTGGATTGCAGCACCAGCACTACCTATTATTGCGCCAATATAAATATTTTCAGGGTTAGCCGAATTAGAAGTAAGTATTAACGCACTACCAAATATTTCAAATAATAATCCACAATACCAAGCTTTTTTTACACTACTATTTCCATTTTTTATATTTATAATGTCTTTTTCTAATAATTTTATTTTATTGTTTGAATTATTAATTTCTTGAATCAAAAATTTTATAGTATCATTAGAATTTGCAAGATTTTGTTTTGGTGTTTTGATTTCTAAATCAAACCAGCCTAATGTTGATGAATAAAATTTTCTAATAATTGATTTATTTATTGTTTTATCTTCACCATATTCCTCAACTTTAAATATAATATTATCTTTATTTATTTCAATTATACTACAAATAATTTTATCATTGTTTGTTATAATAATTGTGTCTTTATATTCTTGTGATTTTAAACACAAGAAAGAACTAAGTAATAATATTATTAAGAGTAATTTTTTCATATCTTTTTTATTTTTATATATTTCATTTTGATGGTTTTGTTTTCTATTAAATCCTACAATATGTTTTCACATAATTATTAAATTTTCTACACCAATCTTGTTTCTGATTTTAAAATAATTATTGATAAAATACCAATAGCCAAGATGACAGAAACCCTAATCGGTAATTCTTCTTTCTTACAAGATAATAACAAAATTACTAATATAATATATAAAAATTGTTTTTTCATTGTGTAATTAAATTGTTAAATTTTTCAATAAGTTTGTCCTTAATATTATATAAATTATCTACTTTCTCAAATGGAATTTTTTCTCCTAAAACATCTTTTTCTACAAATGTTATAAATTTTATTTTACCATTTAAATATAACCTAATTAATGGCTTTCTTGGTCCATCCACAAAGATGTGGAAATAATTTAATGTGTCTTTATATTTAAGACGCTCAATATTATCTTTAAATGTTTCTCTTAAAATACTTCTTAGTGTAAAATAACAATCTAGTTCCAATTCGGTTGTTTCTACTTTATTTTCTACTTTTTCTTTTTTATCATCAATTTTATCTTTCTCAGAAACTATCGACTTTATTTTATTATCAAAATTTTGATTAAGAATTTTCTTATATGATTCTTTAATTAAATTGGAAAACATACCTAAAACCTTTTCTGTATTTCTTCCAGGATATATTTTATTGGTATAGTATTTAATAAAATCTTCTGATGGTTGTTTTAAATCACTATAAATAACTTCTGTCAGTTCGTTAATATATTTTAAATTAGAAGCTTTATTATAAATTTCTTCTGTATTATAAAATGATTTGTGAAAACATTTTAATTGTTCTACATCATCATCTTGTAGATTTGATAAATTTATTTTCAGGAATGGTTTCTTATCCATCAAGTTTTGTTGTTCTATATCAGTATAAAATTCATAAATTTCTCCATTTGTTAAAATTCCATATTTTGACTTTGATACTGAAAAATATCTAAACAATTGAGAACCGTGTATATCTAATGATGTATTTATAGGTTTACATTCAATTAATATTATAGGTTCACCGTTTTTCATTATGGCATAATCTATTTTTTCACCTTTTTTTGTACCAAAGTCACATCTATATTCTGGATCGACTTCTTCAATATTAAACACATCATAGTCTAATATTTGGAGAAATGGTGCAACTAAAGACATTTTTGTTGGTTCTTCTAATACATTTCTTTGCTTTAAAAGAGGTATTTTTGTAGCCAATAATTCTAATTTTTCTTTCATAGGTTTATCATTTATTTTTTGATCTTCTTTTTTATTTAAATTGTTTAAGGAATAATATGTTTTATTGTCGACCTTAATTTGAGAAAACGAATTTGTTTTATCATGTTGTGTCATAAAAGATATGAGCTCAGCTCTTAATTGAGTCCATATTTCATCGTCTGTTTTTAAAACATCTTTTAAAAGATATGATTGTCTTTTTTCATCAATCAATTCTGGGTATAATTCATAAAATTTATTTGTTATTTCTGTTGATGATAATTTATCTACATTACTTAGAATTTCTATTAAACATTCTCTTCTTGTCATAAAATTTTATTCATTTTTATTTTTATATATTTCATTTTGATGGTTTTGTTTTCTATTAAATCCTACAATATGTTTTCACATAATTATTAAACATTGCCACAATAACATTTTTCAAATGTGAATTTATTCTACTAGTATCCAATCTCAATAGAAAATCATTTTCCACCAATTTTGCAAGATACCTTCTCGCTTTCTTATCACTAATACAACTCATTCTTTTAAAGTACAATTATATTCTGATAATGTAGTTGCACAAAAATAAAATTATGAGATTTGATAAAATCTAATAATATACATTACTTTACCCATAATTTCAGAAAATTTTTTATCATCAACTGAACCAATTCATTATAAATTGTTTAAAATTTGTGAACTGTTGATTTTAAATATATAAAAATAATGAAAAAGTACAATAAATTTATAAAAGAAACAAAAATATATCAATATGTTGATAATATTATTACTGATATAAGAAATGAATTGAATGGCAATATAGACAAATTACAATATTACTTTGATTTAAATGAAAAATATGGTATTGCGTTTTATATAAATATATCAAAAGATGTTTTAAAAGATATTCCAATATATAATTCTAACATATCTGCATTAGAAATTTTTAATAATGAATTTAATAATTTTAATATAGATTTTATTATTAAAGATGATAAAATAGATAATGATAAATTTTTCTCATTATTAACACACGAATTAACTCATATTTGGCAATTATTAAATGATGAATACGATGAATCGTTTAATAAAATGATAAATATAGAAGATTTTAAAAATAAAGTCAGTCAATATAAATTAAATTTTTTAAATTATATTTATATGAATTTTGAACATGAATTAAATGCAAGACTTAACCAAACATATGAATACTATAAATTTAAAAAAATTTCATCTGCCGATGAATGTATAAACGATTTTAAAAATAGTTCAGTTTATAAAGATTGGACTGTTTTAGGTGATTTTAATTATAGAAAACATTTAATAAAATATAATAATCAAAATTTATTAGAATTTACAAATCAATTCAATTTATTATATGGTATAGATGAAATAACTGTTGATAAATTAGAAAAATATTATGATAATTGGAAAATTGTTTTTGAAAACAATTCGTTGGAATATATAAAATTGTGTGAAGATGCTATAAGAAAAGTGTTTAATAATGAAAAACTCACTGAAAATGAATATTATTATATGATGGATCTATGTTATTTTGAACCATCATTATTAGAAAATCTTTTAAAAATTGATATAGATATAGAAATATTAAAACTTGTAGAAAAGTTTAAAAAATTAAAATTTTTATGATAGATAAGAATTCAAATAAAAATATAAGATTAAAATTTTTACAAGTTTATGAAGATTTTAATAAAGAAATTCCAGATGAACTAATAGAAATATTTAAAAAAATAAAGATTTTATTAGGTGAGAAAACAGATTCATTCAAACAAATATTAAAAACAGGTGATTTAAGTTTTATAGAGAATGATATAAAAATTATTGTAGATTTTGAAAAAATAAATAATAATAAATCATATAGTGATAAAGATATTGTTTATTACTCAAATATAGATTTATATGATTTAATCTATAATAGTGATAAAATTATAAAAATACCAATAAAAATAAAAGATACTACATTAAATAATAATAAATTATATTCTGTAATATCACATGAGATAAGACATATTTATGATTTCTTTACAATTAATGATGAATCTGATTTTAATTCTTTTGTCAATTCTTTGTACTATTCATTATTAAAAAAAGAAAATGATGAAATATTTAATAATTTCTTAGATTTAGTATATTTGTCATTAGAACATGAATTGATAGCAAGAAATACTATGATATATGAAAATTTCATAAATTCAAAATGTTCATTAGAAACATTACAAGAAGAATTTAAAAAAACTAGTATATATGAATCATTAATTTTGTTAAGAAATTTTGATTATAACAAGTTATTAGATTTGAAATATCTAAATAATATTAATTTATTTATAGATAAATTTGGTGGTAATAAATGTGAAAATATTTTAGATGTCGAGAATTTTTTAATTGGATGGAAAAAATATTTTGTGGATAAAAGTAATGAATATATGATAGAATCTAATGATGTTCTAAACAAAATCTATAATGTTATCAAAGAAACATACGAATATAAAAAACTAGAAAATGTTAAAGATATATTAAAAAGAATTTATGATAAATATATTTTACATATGTAAAATTCTTTCTAGACAACATCAAGTTTGACCTTGCCCTTTCAGAATTTGTGTTTTCATTTTATTATCCTTTTTAATTTAGCCACTCTATCCCTATTTTTATCAATTGGTAAAAAGTCCTTTGGGTATTGTAGTCTTACATACCATTCAGAGCCATCATATTCACCTCTTTCAATCCAAACTTCATCTGCACACCAAATGGTTCCGTGTAGGTTTTGACTACCGTAACCATTATCATATTCAACATCTAAGAATGCTAACAATTTATCATATTCTTCCTGTGTATAATTTCTATACAATATGAAAGTTCTAACATCATCCCAATTACCAAAAGATAAATCGGCAGCGATTACTTTATCACCTGAAGTTGCGTTTAAAAATTCTTGTTTTGCGTTTATCATATTAGTCCGTTTAACATTCTTCTTGTTTCTTCTCTTGACATATTCTATTCAATTTATCACCTCTTTTATACAAATTCTTTATACAAATTATTTTCATAGTTTAATCTACTACACCATTACCAATAACTGAATTGTAGTTATTGTCTCTGTCCCAATAATCTAATATGACTTGCATATTCTATTTAATTTTTGTTTTCTTATTTCGTTTATTACAATTGATTTCATTTGATAATTTAAATATGAATTCTTAATGTTTTTTATATTTGTCTTTTTTATATCTATCCAAGTTTGTTCTATCCACAAATTTGTATGGTTATTTAGTTTAAAAGGTGGTTTTATGTAACCCCAAAAACCTTCCGAATTTGTTTCGTGATATTCACAATTCAAATCACATTTTTTAAAATAACCTTTATTCCTTTTATCATCAGTAAAATGATATTCAAAATAAATCATAGAATTTCTAACTTATTTCCTCTTTGCTACATTGAAATCGTTTCTCAATGTCTTTTTCATCATGTCTTAGTTTCATTTTATAATTCGTTTTAATTTGTTTCTTCTATGTAATGCTTTGTTTAATTCTTTTCTTCTATCTTCAATTTCATATCTACTAATATAATCGGAAATGAATATGGCTTTGCCTTCTTTGTTCTTTTGTTCTAAACAAGAATCACAAATGGCAATGAGATAAACAGCACCATCTAAACAAGAACCATAACCTGCTGAAATTTTACAAACAACAGCATCATTCCAATTAATAACAGATGGATCTGTCTTACTATCTAAATCATCTTTGTAAAGAGGATTTATTTCTTTATTGCAGCAAATACAATACAAAGGAGACACCTCATTAGTACTATAAGAAGGCACTTCAGGTTGTTCTTTTGAAGTCAAATTATTGTAATCCATTTAAAATCTTTTTTAATTTGTTTTTTCTAATTTCTCTAAGATATTCAATATATATCTTTTCAATATTTTTAAGTTGTTTTTTAGTTACTTCAATTTTAAAATTATCATTTTTGCTACAAACATAATAAGTCATCTCATTGTATTTATTACAAGAACCACTAGTATAATACAATTTATACTTCTCACTTACCATTGATATTGTTTCAGAACCCCAAACCATGTTAGTTATTTGAGTTTCTTTGTAACTTTCTTATCTTCATTCATCAATCTATTCAATTTGTTTTTTCTAAGATTTATCTTTTTAGAATCAATTGCATCGTACAATTCTTTCATCTTTTTGGAATTGTTTAACAACTTATCTTTTGCTATCTCAAGATCTCTGTCAAATAATTCACACGCTTCTGCATATGAATCATAACACTTCCTCCAAAAAGTACCAGAAATAGAATTATACCATATTTTCGTATCTTTAGTAGATAGTTTACCACTTTTTAAAACTCGTTTAAATAACAAACACCATTTATCAACACCACAGAATAAATATTCTGTAGGCTTTGATGCTCTCAATGATGTCATATTTTGAGATAATTGACATTTATAAAATATATAAAGATTACCTTCTATTAATTTGTTTTTATTATTTATTAACATTTGTAAAATTATTTTCATAAATCATCTTTCTTTATTTGTCTTACAATAAACCAAATTGCGAGTGTAAATACTACAAATATAATTATACCATATGTTACTACAGCAATAGTACCTTCAGTACTCTTATAATTATTAATAACTAAATTCAATGAATCTGTTTTACTTTTCTGATAATCCAGTTTCTCATTGAGAAAAATCAAAGAATCAAGATAAACTACAGTTTTACCTAATTCTACATTTTCAATTTTCAATTCTTTTATAATTGAGTCTTTCTGTTCAGGCGTTTGTTTAATAGCAAAACATCCTACAACAATAAATGTCAATAGGATGAATATTATAAATTTCTTCATATTAACCTAAGTTATTTAGTATTAAACCTAATGTTACAATTAAACCGATAACAAATACATAAAGAATTGGTTCTAACCATTTACTTTCTTTTAATTTAATTTCTTTATTATTTTTCATAAGTATATTATTTTTACAAAATTATTAATATTATTTGAAAATAAAAAAATTAAGTGATTCTCTGAAGTTTAAATCGTCTTAAATAAATTTTTTCTAAATTTGTTTGTTCCTTAATAGACATATTAGTTATTGAACTATCATCAAATAACCACCAAGCAGTCTTTTTGCCATCTAAAATATTAAAACACCTAATATAATTTTTACCATTATGAACGATATAGTAATTTTTTGTACCTGTTGGTTGTATAATCTTTTTAATTACTTGCATATTCTTTCAATTTTAGTTTGTCTAAGGTATTGTTGATATATTTGTTCTATTTTTTCATTATCCCACAAAAAAAAATATACAGTACCAACTAATATCTTCCAATATTTTGCATTGTGTCTTAGATAAACTTTATCATCATGTTTTATTCTTATTACACTATAACAGGAATTATCTGTAGGATCTTGATATTTTATTTTTTTAACTTCCATTGAGAAATTCTATATTTTAAAAATTGATAATTAATTACCATTTATCCTATTTAATTTTTGTAATCTTAACTTTTTTAATTCACTTTTAGCTTCAGATAAGGTACTATCATTAGTCATACCAATCCTTGAATCATAGTCTTTATAATTATTACAAATTTTACAATGAGAAGGGTTTGAATTATCTGACCAGAAATAACAATTTACACATGGTAATCCACCACAACCATTGTTATTAATAAGCCATAATAATTGATCTATTTTATTCATCTAAAATCCTTTTTAATTTATTCTCTCTATCTTTATTTAAAACTATATATTGATAAGTTTCTTCTAATTTGTTTGGAGTTGGATAATCATAAACTTTATCAATAGTAGTCCATTCTTCACCATCTGCTGCTTGCCAACAAATTGTATTACTATTCACAAAACGCCTGTAAATTAATCCTTCATACCACAAATAAATGTAAGGTTCTTTTGAATTGTGAGGTTTGCTCCAAGGCATCATAAAAAAATCGTATTTAACTAGTTTCATTTCCATCTAAAATCCTTTTAAGTTTTAATATTCTCAAATCACCTAATATAGTGAGTTTAATATGGTCAGAAGAACAAATACAAATACCAGGTGATATAAATTTTTCATATTTGCCATACCAAATTCTACCACAATAACATTCGTATTTAACTAGTTTCATTCTCCATCTAAAATCCTTTCTAACTTTTCTTCTCTGAAAAATTTTCTTGTATTGAATATTGATTGGGACAATTCATCTTTGAATGTATTTTCATGTACAGTTGTTATCAATCTTTTACCACCTTTATAAACAATTCTTAATATCATTTCTTGACAACCACGCCAACCAAATTTTTCAATGATTTCAATGTCACGAATACTTCTATCAAAATTCATTATTTCCTTTTTGTGTTTAATAAAATCTTGTTCAATCATTGCAAATTCTTTTTAGTTTCAATTCTCTTTTATATTGACTTGCTTTTACGGTAATAAATTTTTTACAATCAGAATAAGTTTCTCTTTCACACATTTTACAATCACCAGCACACATATTTAGTACATGTTTTCCTCTTGTTATTTCAATCATTATTTTAGGATAACATTGATAAAATACATATAAAGGATCATTTACTAAATTATAAATAGCATTTAGTTGTGTTTCATTAAATTTTACTAATCTATTATCAAAATTATAATTATATCTTAATTTTTTTAATATTGCATTATAAATTATGGTAAACTCTGATATGTTTTCACACAACCATCGTTTACCGTGAAATTCTGTAAAGTATTTATACTGTTTTATCATAATTAGTCATAAAATCTTCATAGGTTGTTTGGAATATTTTAGTATTATCAAACATAGATTTGTCATATTCTACTTTAACAAAACCTTCAACTGTTAAATCAATTGAATCTGCAAACCAATCTACACAAGGTACATAAAGTTCCCAATGGTCATCAGAATTGGTATAAATTTTTGCCCAATGTGTTTGATGTTTTCTTTCGTTTGCTTTCTGCGTTAGAAAGTCTATAAATTCTTGTTTACTCATACTTTATAATAATTTAAATTTCCGTAAAATTGTATAATTTTTTCTTTTAATTCATCATCAAATTCTAAATCTTTATAACCAATCAAGTTATCTAAAAATTCTTTTATTTCTTGATCTGAACATGTTTTTAATATAACCCCAGAAATATTATTTGAAGTAAAACATAATAAGTCGGAGTCTTGCATTAAAAAGTACCAAATCTTTTTTGCATCATCACTTGCTCCAATTTTAGAAGTTATATATTTGTATTTAGATATAACTAATTTGTATAATTTATAACCTAATCTCATGTTTCTCAATTCTTCTGGTATACCTTCTTTAAAATCTATTCTATTCAATAAAGCTAAAAATATTGAAAATTTAAATTTTAGATTTAATGGAACCTTTTTAATAAGAACTGTATTTAATTCTTCAATTAATTTTATAAAATCTTCATCAGGAAATATATTTAAAACATATGTGAATGTTATTTTAAAATTACTAATATCATAATTTCTTATTTTGGATACTATTGAATTATATTTATCTATATCTAAAACATTGGAGTATGAATTTTTAATGTATTCTTTTTTATCAATATATGTCTTATCATCATTGATTAATTTGTCAAAGTATTCTTTATGAAAACTTTCATATAATTTTATGAATTTTAATTTTAACATATTTTGTTTTTATTTTTGATAAAAGGCTCTCATTCTACCAGGTATATACGGAAGGAATTCATCAATATGATAACCTTGTATTACTTCTATATACCTTTCATCTATTTTGTTTTTAATGCCTTCAACTAAACTATCAATCGATTTTGTTGAATCCATAAAACAATCTGTTACTCTTGTTTCAGAAGCATCAGTTAAAACAACAGTATAATAGTAATAACCAGTTGCACTATCATATTCTATTTCTGGTTGCATAAATATAGCAACTGGTTCATAGAACACTTGTTTGTTATTTCTGTTTATAGAATCTAGTATTGCTTCTTTTTGTTTATTTTCTTCTGCTGTTACATAACAACCATAGGATAAGAACCCCATGAGTGATAACACACAAGAAACTAAAAGTATTATTTGATATGTTTTCATAGTTTTATTTTATTTTATAAGATAATAGCCAATATTTGATGTTTTAAATCCAGTAGTGTTGTCTATAATTAGTCTATAATTTGGAAAACAAATTTTGATAAAATATTTATACATTTTTATTTTATCATCTGTTGGTTTTCCAAACATAAAAACATAACCTTCATTTATTTTATGTTCATTTATTCCGATTAAATATCGAATTCTTCCCATAACATCATATAATTCATTTAAATTTGTTGGTTCGTCATAATTTATTTCTGTAGATTCTGCTAATGAAAAACTTATAGATATAAATTTTTTATTAAATAATCTACTATCTTTAAGATTTGAATTGTCTTCTTTTAGTATTACAAAATCTGTTCTATATTTATTGCCATTTTTTGAATTAAAAAAATATGTCTTATTTATTTCATTATCATAAACTGGGTGTTTATATTCTTCTAATGTATAATCCAATTTATTAATATTTGTATCAAATATTTCATTTAATTCTAAATATTTGTTAATGTTATCAAATATTAACTTTTCATTTTTTGATATTTTGTTGGTATTATTTTCTTTAACAAATTCATCATATGTAAATATAGTAGTATTATAATAATTCATAGTTTAAATGATTTTTCTTTTATGTTTAGATTTTCTAAAATTATATCTTTTATTTCTTCAGGAAGTTGTGAATTTTGCCATTCTCTTTCTTTATCAACTGATTTACGAACCAAATTAATAGCTTTTAATGCGTAAAGTGCTGCACCAATGCAATGATCAGACATATGAGCCGTTGCTACACAATGACCAACTGAACGAGCAATTACACTTGTAATTGTATCATTTGTTGTTCTTGCTAAATCATGACAATGATTAGATGCGTGTCTTGCTAAGCCAACTGAAACATTTCCTTTTGACCATTCTGTTGCGATGTAAAGAGCCATTTGTAGTTTTCCTGGAACTGTTGTTTCTCCGAATAGAGACAAAACATGTTCTGAACAGGCTATTGCCCATTTCATCATCAATTGGTGGTTTTCCATTGTTAGAGGACCACTTCTATGAATTGTTACAAATCTTTTATCTCTCATTTAAATGTTTTACTACTTCCAAATAGATATTTGGATAATGTTTTTTAATATAATATACTTGAACTCATGGTCTATTGAAGATTGTTTCTTTCTTTTTCCTAATGCTTTTTGAAACATTATTGTCCAATCTTTTGTCCTTTGTTCTTTTGTTCTCATTACAATTTAATATTAAATTTTTCAATTGTTCTTTGAACTTTTCTAATTCTTTCTTCTGAAATTTCTCTTTCAGAAATGTTATAGATAGATTTCATTTGACCTATCATATTTTCAAGGTCTGCTATTTCAGAAACAACATCTTCTCTACTTCCTTTACCTCTTAGATAATGCAGTATAGACAATATAAACTCGGTTGCTTCTTCAATAGCCATTTGAGTTTGCCATTTCTTCCATTCAGAATCATTATTTACGAAATTAACGAACTTGTCATAAAGTTCTTGTTCTTCTTTATTCATTTCCATTCATTCTAATATAAGTATATTTGTTCTTCTATCATATTCGGTTTTGATACCATTGGTTACATCATATGCTTTAACATCATTTGTATTTGGTTTATTACATTTTAAAGCATAGTGTATTTGACAACCAGCAACGATTATATAATTTTCTTCTGAACCTACTTTTGCATATTCCTTTTTTCGATAAATATGGACATAACAATAAGTAAAACAAATTTAAGGATATAAATATTAATATGTTACAGAGCATTTGATGCATTTCTATTAGTTTTTATACCTAGAAACGAATCTTCTAATATCGTTACATTTCCCCAAACCGCATTATATTGTAATCAGCGGCATAAAACCAATTATTTGTTGTTATTAAATATTGTCCTTTCATTTCTTTTCTTGTTTTATAATCATTAAACCATCATCATAAATTTCCAGTTTATTTATATTCTGAAACATATAATTACATGCAACAACATCACCATCAATTTCTTCTTCTGATTGTATTTTCATTTCACCATCAAATAATTCACCCATTTCAACTTCAAAAAAATCTTCATGTGTTAATAAATTGAATTTCTTATCAAGTGTTATGACTAATTGTTCTGCTAACATTTCAACTTGCATCCAACCTCTTTTCCAATCGGTTTGATAATTTATAAGTTCACCATTTTGTTCAATGTTACCAACTTCGGTAAATGAACCATATATTTTAACCAATAATGATTTATTACCTAAACCTTTTAATGTCTTTAAATCTTTCTTTGTCATAGTGTTTCTTTAAAAATTTAATGGGTTGAAAGGACTACAAGGATTGCAAGGATTGAAAGGACTTAATGGATTTGCTGGATTTGCAATATTATTATCCCATTCTTCTTGTTCTCTTTTTCTGCGTCTATCTTCTTCCTCTTGGCGTTCTTTTTCTCTTTGTTTTCTGATTTCTTCTTCGTTCATAATTGATAGGTTTTATAATTTATCTATTATATTATTTATTTTTTGCATAGTTTAATAAAAACATTTAATCTCTTTTAATATATAATCTTATTATGAAAAAAACTGTTATACTAATGACGGTACTAGTAACTGGTATCGTCATTGGTTTTTTATTCAATCGCCTTCTCTGTGAAATGGATATGAAACTGTACAACGAAAAAATAGATTCGTTAGAAAATCAATTAAGATACACAAAATTAGCCGTGTATGCTGATTCTGTTTGTGGTAGAAAAATATCATTTAGTACATTGATAAATGATATTTCGTATATCGATTCTGTATCAAAGGTAAATGGAATAGATTATAAATTAGTTGTGGCTATTATATCGAAGGAGTCTGGTTGGACTAATGAGAATTTAATGCAAGTTATGCCCACTCGTATAAGAAGTTTAGGATATAAAGATTGGGATATGTCGAGGCATTTTTCAATTGATTGTGGTGTAAAAACTTTGAGGTATTCTTATTGAAGAAAAGAATTTTTCATTTGAGAAATTGTGGCTTATAATTTAGGTGATAGTAAACAGAGTACAGTTGAACATCCTGATAAGTTTCCATATTATTTAAGAGTAATGAGAATATAACGCAATTAATAAATCATTGGAATAATTTAATATATACTAAAAAAGCAAAATTATAACTATGCCAGAACTACCAAGATAAAGTACAGCAAGTTGATAAATAGATATGGCGTTGTTAGGATTATTAGAAGATAAAGTAAACATTAATAAAATAGCAGATTTGAAGAATGAACTAAAAGACCTAACAAAAATCATTTTATACAATGGATGATTTAATAAAAAGATTTGGTAATTGGATTGATGTAGATTGGGATGAAATTAAATCAAAACTTGACAAGATAAATGATTATCCAGAAAAAACTTTTACTGGTTGGCATACAAAAGAATTATTAATTAAAAGGGCTGGTGAACCAGGTAATAGATGGGGTTATAAATTTTTTATTATTAAGATGAAAAAGGATAAAAATTAAAAATTAGAATATGAAACATTTAAAAAAATTTGAAAATAGAATTGATATAGAATCACAAGAATATAAAGAAGTGGTTTATATTGATGCTATGTCAAAAGGCGTAATAGAGTATGGTGATATTATATTAGAAATTAACGGTGAAGAAACTTGGATTGAAGTTCAATTAAGAGGTGAAGAACCATATTTTCAAGCTTATGTCGATGATATAAAATTGTTTACAGACATTGGTATTGAAATGGATGGTGATCAGATAAAAGATGATAAGTTTTTAGATGAATTGTATGCTTATTATGATAAACAATCACGAACATGAAATATTTAAAGAAATGGTTTTTGGTCTTTAGATGAAGGCAAAGAAATAGAATCGCCTTGGAGATATAAAGATGGAACACCAAGAATAGATTTGAAGGGTTCAAAACCCTGGAGTTTATTATGGGGTGAAAAAATAAGAAAAATATAATATGAAACACTTAAAAACATTCGAGTACTTCTTCTATGAGCCATCAAACTCAGAGATAGAACAATTCCTTGATAAATGGAATTTAAAAACATACAATCGTTTTATAAATGAGAAATTTAATCTGAAGAGCCCCGATAAATTGGTAAAATTATTTTCATCCAATGTATCAAAGGATTTTACCAATTTTATTACAGATAATAAAAAGTTTTTTAAACCATTTGTAAATAAATATATTAATAATGGTGTTATTGATATGCAGAAAATATCAAATGATTTCAAAATAGCTTTTGAATCGTCTAATGAATCAGTGGTATTAGATAGAATTATTCAATTTTTAAAATCTATAATTAAATTACCAGTAAATATTTTTAATCAATTAATTGAATTTTTAAAACCATTAATACCTTTGTTTCAAAGTTCTAATGAAGGATTTAGAGATACTATGTTTTGGGATTTACTTATTGAGCCTTGGAGAAATAGAGAATGGGGCACGGGTATCTTGACATCTATTATGGGATTGATTGTGGCTTTCTTTATTTATATATTGTCATATTTTATATACATAAATGTTGAACATGCTATAGATGGTTTGGATAAAGGAGTGATTGTAAGTGAAATTAGTTTTGAACCAGCTCATACAGATATTGTTCCTACGACAATATCTGATGGTAAAACAACAACTACAATATTTGTACCAGTTAATATACCAGATACTTGGTCATTTGATGTGAAAAGTATTAAAAAGGATAGAATAGAAAGATGGTCTACATCTTCACCAACATTATCAAATACAATAGAAAAAGGTGATACATTAAATGCAGACAATTTCTCGTTTGTTGATACAAAAAAAGAATAATTTTTAAGTTGAAAACATGACATTAAGGGTCAGGTTGAGAGAAGATATACCAGAAAAAGATATTAAATTTATTAAAAGTACAGGTTAAAAAGTAAACTCAACTGTTGACTTATGAAAATTTTTGTCAACTGTTGAGTTTACTTATTTATATAAAACCAGAAAGCCGAACAGTGAAACTGTTCGGCTTTCAGCATGCTGCGAATCCTTCTTGGGCGCTTCGACTTTAGACTTTTTCGATTCTTGACCACTACGAAAACTCTCTGAGCTCTAGAGAGAACACGGGTACATTTCTTCCGTTTTTCCCAGACCCACTTATCATCTCTGATTACCAGCGGGGTACATTTTAGCTGGATTTCCCACCGAGTGCCTTGGCAGGGTCAACTCTGTCTCGGGTTTTCGGGTAACCCTATTCTTTGTGTAGTCGTGTATATCCTATCTGCAGGAAGAGCAGGCAGAGCAGAAAGATTTAGTGTTCCAGAGGTTGGTTTGTGTGAACATCGCCAGATTTACCATCTAGTTAGATCAGCCGCCACAATTATGTCGCAATTGACACATCATGACTTGTCCAACTTGAATTCTATGATTATGACATCTATGAACTCTATGACTGTAGGAAGTCAACAACATTACAAAGAACTTAGTTGGTAGAAGGTGAATCCATTCCGTAGAAGGACCGAAGTCGCTTTGTCTCAACAAAGGCGCACCAGTGCCTTTGTGCTTTTATCTACCAGATAATGTGTTCTTGAAACAAGCCAGAATACTAACATTATCATTTTGTGATTTTTTTTATCTACTACATCAAGTGTAGTTTTTAATCTCAATCACAGTACAAAGATAATCGTTTTTTTCCGAAGAAAAAAATCTTTTTAAAATTTTTATTATCTATTTAGGACTCTTACTAGTATT
>Ga0172375_10003340_pt1 | contig 24423 bp, 28 predicted proteins | sample LakKiv1m_FD_114537 | JGI IMG/M metagenome (GOLD analysis project Ga0172375, IMG submission 114537) | Freshwater microbial communities from Kabuno Bay, South-Kivu, Congo - kab_092012_11.1m | ecosystem: Environmental > Aquatic > Freshwater > Lake | place: Democratic Republic of the Congo... | reverse complement strand
TCTACTCCCATTAATTACTCTTTAACTGTGAATGCTTCGCAGTTGATTGATACCAATTCAGATTCGTATTATGACCACAATCTTACCTTAAACCAAGCTCATGAAAATAATAATGCTACTTTCACCGTTTCTATTGCTAGTATTTACTACACTAGCAGCAGCAGTTCTTCTTCTAGCTCGTCGAGTGGAGGAGGAAGTAGTAGTAGCAGTTCGGGCGGCGGAGCACCAGAAAGTGTTACCCCGGTTATCACCACTGCTCCTACAGTAACAACCATTAAGCCCATTAGCACTCCTTCAAAGAATGAACCTACCCTTCCTACAGAAACAGCATCATCCTCTTCTGAAGAGAATCTTCCTCTGGCAGGAAAAGCAGTTCTTTCAAATCTTAAGGAAGTAGTAATTGACTATGGAACGTATTGGATCACTCTCATCACCGCAATACTTTTCATCTCGATGCTAGTGGGAGGAACAAAATATTACCGTAGAGCTTCACGTAGAAGACATCTTATTGTTAAAACTCCGCCCAAGCCACAACCCTTAGATCTCCGTCCGCGTAATGTTAAAGAACAATTCTTGAAACAGGAATTACATCAAGTAGACGAAAGAATCAATCAACCCATTTATGTCCTTAAGCAGAAGCCTACCCCCGCTTCTGCTTGGGACAATAAACTTTCTGAAATCGATGCGCAACTAGCCACATTAGAACAAGAACCGTTGCCGATGGGAAGAGTAATCACTGATATTCCCCCCACTCGAGGATACTCTAAAGAACCGCAAGACGTCCTTCCAGAACAAGAAAGAAAAAAGACCCGGCGCTTGAGTTTACTTCTCGCCCAGAGCATTAAAGCTCCACACTTGCTCTTGACTAAGACCTTCCATCATTCCACTAAAGAAAAGAGTGAAGCAGAAAAAAGGAAAGAAGCAGAACAGCAACGGCTACTACAATTACACTGGAAGATCGATCATTATAACGAATTGTCCGATTTAGAGAAATTACAACTGGAGTATGAGTTAGACCAAATCGAGAAAGAGATTACGCGCCGTAATTGAATAATCATTACTTCAAATAATAATTACTTAATCACTTATTTAATTACTCAAAATTAATTTCTATCACATCATTTTGTTGGGGAACATAACTCTCGTAAAGATAAGAACGTTCACCATTTATATTAAACGTAAGTTGACCTTGCGCCCCGCTGCAATAAGAAACGTCTGCATTCAAACATTGTGAAGTAAGGGTCATTTTTACTTTCTCTAATACCAGACGTAAAGAAAGAGGAGAGTACATTTCTATCCTTTCTGAGTTAAATCCCGGATTAAATTTTACGAAAAGGTCTTTACTTTGGCTGCGATTAGCTAAATCTAACTTCTCTCCCTTAACCCTTACTTTGAGAGTAAAAGTGGTGATATTTTCTGAAAAGGGATACACACTAGGTTCGCTACAAGAATTCTGCCAGCAAAGGTTCTGTGAACAAATGACAGTTACCGGTTTGTCTGCACACATCAAATAACAGTCCGTATCTGTATTGCAAAGACGTTGCTCTGCCTTCTCTTCATTCTTACCTAAATCCAATAAACTCGGCACGGTAAAGCCGATAACTAACATTACTAGAAATATAATAATAGTAATTTTACGTAGTAATATTCGACGTTCTTCTGATTTCATGGGAATAAAGAAAAATAAAAGAAGTTAAAAACCTTCCTATTGTATCACTAACGTTCCTTCTAACCCGCGCCAAGACTCACAACTATTGCACAGATATTTGTACGTCCCGGTTTTGGTCGGAGTGAACTCTATTAAGGTGATTCCTGAAACATTAGCTTTAACCCCAAATTCAGGTATAGAGAAAACAAAGTCCAAATCAGTAGACTTAATGGTTAATTTAACCTTCTCTCCTACTTTAAGATATAAAGTGTTAGGGTCAAACATCCACTTCTTTGCCAGCAGAGTTAATTCTACCCCATTATTTTTAGGAGTTTCTGTTTGAACGGATACGGGAGTATCGACGGAAGACGTATTTGTAGATGTCTCTGGTTTGATCTCGGGAATAGAGGTCTCAGAAGCAGGGGTCTGATTCTGCGAAACGGAGGTATTACCTCCAACGGAGACAGTTATGTTGTTCATATCAAATCCACGCGGAAAGAACAGCTGACCATCTTTAGTGACATATGATTCAATCTCTTCACCGGCTACGGATAAGGTAAAACGATACAGGTTAGGCTCTTCGACGCGATCAACCACTTCTGCCACTAAAGGTGGAGGCAATAAATTGGAGTTTACATAATCTAACATTCTTTGCTCTGCTTCAGACAAGCTAACCTGTCCAGGAACAGCTTTATGATACAATCCAAACCCATTAGTATAAATTGAAACAATTACCACGATTAATAATATCAAAGCAACCCACTTCCAACCAGAGGAACCTGAATTGGGCTTAGCCACCACTTCTGTCGTTAGAGGCTTCTTTTCTTCGATTTTTACTGCTGCGGGCTCTGAATCTTGCTTTTTAGGAGTAACTTCTATCGGTTCTATAGGTGTCGGCTTAAACTGGCGATGTTCTTTCATCGGTTCAACCCGAGCCGGTTTGATTTGAACTTCTTCTTTCAGATCCTCTTCGTGTATAATTTCCGGCTCTTTCTTTTTAACCACGACCGGAGCAACTTTCACCGTTTTAGTTGCAGAAAGGGGCTTTTTCTCTTCTTTCTTAACTTCAGTTTTATGTTCTTTTTTCTTTTCTTCTACCTTAAGAATGGGATAATCATCATCAATAGTCTCTTCCCCAAAATAACTCTCATCCATTTCATCCAGATGTTTTTGTTCCATCATGCCTCACCTTTTAACCTATTTCTTAGGAAATTTCTTTATAAAGATTTAGATGATTGAAGAGATAAATTACTAGGAATATAGAGAATGGAGTGATATATTAAGAGGGATATATTAAAAGAATATTTATTAAGACTACTTCTTTTCAATCTTCTCTATTACTCCATCCTTAATATATACTACTCGATCAGTGTGTTTAACTTTCGCTACATCATGAGTAATCAAAATAATAGTCTTCTTTTCTTTCTGATGTAAATCCAGCAACATCTGCATTACTGCTTCTCCTGATTTAGTATCGAGATTACCAGTAGGTTCATCTGCCAATATAATCTCCGGATCGTTGATAAGAGAACGAGCGATAGCTACTCTTTGTTGTTGTCCACCAGATAGTTCATTAGGACGATGATGCATCCTGTCTCCTAATCCAACCATTTCTAACAGTTTAGTAGCCCTTTCTATTCTTGTTTCTTCAGGAACTCCTTGAAAGACCATCGGAAGCATGACATTCTCCAAAGCGGTTAAAGTTTGAATCAAGTTAAACTGTTGAAACACAAACCCAATCTTTTTCCCTCTTATTTGTGCTAATTCCGATTCAGAAAGGGTAGAAATGTCCACTTCATCGATAGTAATCCTTCCCTTAGTAGGAACATCTAACAATCCTACTTGGTTCATTAAGGTAGATTTACCAGATCCAGAAGGACCAAGGATAGCTACAAATTCCTGACGGTAAATATCCAGATTAACCCCTTTTAACACATCTAAAGACACATCACCCATATAATAAGTCTTCCACACCTCACGCATACGGATGATGACTTTATCAGAAGAGGTTTCCTTAGCCGGTTTATCTGAGATAAGCTTTATCTCTTGAATTTTATCTTTTCCGTTTTTTAATTTCATGATTATCACCATTATTCATATCTTAGCGAGTCCACAGGACTTAATCTTGAAGCTTTATATGCCGGAGCTAACCCGGATAAGGCTCCTACTAAAAAGGAAAAACCAAGCGTGCCAAAGATTAATCCCCAACTGAAAGTTATTACTAAATATGGACCTAGAACAGCAGTTACCGCAATTTCTACCAATTTGGCAATCAACATCCCTCCGGTTACTCCCACTATTCCTCCACCTAAACCGTAAAATCCTGCTTCCACCAAAAACAAAGACATCACTTGAACATTCTTTGCCCCTAATGCTTTCATCACTCCGATTTCTTTAGTTCTTTGTAACACTGAGGTATACATAGTGTTCATGATATTAATCCCCCCTACCAATAAAGAGATACTAGCGATACCAATCAGAACAATTTGCACAATGTCTAAAATGGTTCCGAAAGAAGCAAATAATTGTTCCGGTGTCTGGACAGTAAAATCTTCTTCTTTTTCTTTTACGTTACGAGAATCACGCAATTCTTTCTTAACTTCTTCTGCCACAAGAGATGGATCTTCTCCAGCATCGGTCTGAGCTATAATCATGCTTACTTCGTCTGGTTTATTGAACAATTCTTGATAAGTGTCAAGGGGTATTATCACTGCCTTATCATCGGGAGGAGAACCAATCTTCTGATAAATTCCCACCACTTTAAAGGATTCGTCCTTTATCAAAACCTTTTCTCCCACACTAAGAGCTCTTCCAAACAAGTCGGGATTTGTATATTCGTATCCCAACACCACTTTATATTTATCTCCCGGTTGTAATCCTCTTCCCGAAAGTAGTTTATATCCTTGCATACTATTAAATAAACTAGATTCTTCTTCTATCGTTGGAATACCTTCTACGAAATTGTATCTAACCACATCATTAATTTCAATCCTTCCGGTGGTATAAGCTGCCCCAGTTACAGTTTTAATCCCGGAAGTTCTGCGTATCACTTTTACATCTTGATCTGTTAACTTAACCATTCCAGTAGAACCACTACCAAAAGAACTACCCTTAGACATTATCATTAACTTATCTGTACCCAGAGAAGAGAGTTGGCTGGTAATTGCATTTTGCAAACCCTGTCCCAAACTAATTAAAGAAATTATAGCTGCTATTCCGATAAATACCCCTATTAAAGTAAGCCAAGAACGTAACTTCCTTCTTCGCAATTCTTTCCAAGGCAAGGAGAAATAATCTCTTATCATTGACGTAAAGCCTCCACTGGTTTAAGTTTGGCTGCTTGTCTGGCCGGATACCATCCGGAAAGAGCGCCAATGATAAAGGCAAACAATAGTGTACCTAACATTACTAAAGGATTAAAATCCGCCTGAATCAAATTGGTCTGATAAATTTGAAAAGCAATCAACTCTACTGTCTTGCTTATCCCGTAACCTAACAGAGCTCCGATAATTCCACCTACTAGTCCTAACATTCCAGATTCAATTAGGAAGATACCCATAATCTCACCATTCTTAGCTCCGATGGCTTTCATGATCCCAATCTCTTTAGTTCTTTCTAAAACTGCAGTATACATAGTATTCATGATACCTATCCCCCCCACAAACAAAGAGATGGCAGCAACTCCAATCAATACACCTTCAATAACCAAAAGAATAGTATTAAGCGTGTTCAATAAGCTTTCTGGAGTTTGAACACTAAAGTCTTCTTTCCCCTTTTCCACGTTTCTAAATTTACGTAACTCTTTCTGGACGTTCTCTGCTACCCCATTTAGATTTTCACCAGCTTGAACTTTAACGTTAATAACATCCATCTCCTCAGGAACGTTAAGTACCTTACGTAAAGCTGTTTCCGGCACCACTAAAGAAGAATCAGTCTGAGGATTACCTGACTTTTTTAATATTCCTACTACTGTAAATTCTTGAGAGTTTATCTCAATCTTATCCCTTACTTGTAATTCTTTTTCAAAGAAGTCTTTAGAAAAGTCTGGTCCTAAGACTACCTTATACCCATCATCATAGTTTAAAATTCTTCCTTGATCTGCTTTATAGTCTCCTACTTCGTTTACTAACTGTGCTTCTCTAAGGTTATCAGGGAAAGATACGACGTAGGTATATTTTATTTCATTATCATGCTGAAGTTTAGTCATTCGCAACAGTCTACCTACCACCAGATCTACTCCTTTTGCTTTATAGATAGCGTCACGATCAGCTTTAGTTAGAGGAACAGAAACGTCCGTTCCAGGAGGCCCAAAACCAGAACCGGCAGCTTGAATTATCAGTTTATCCGACCCGAGTTTAAGGAACTGAGTAGAAATGGCCGTCTGTAATCCTTGACTTAAAGAGATCAAAGCTACTACCGCTGCAATACCAATAAATATACCTATCATGGTGAGCCAAGAACGTAGTTTACGATGTTTGGCACTCTGGTACGCTAAACGGAAGTAGTCAATAATCATATTTTAAAAAATAAAAAGATTACTTCTTACCATTATCTTTCTTCTTTTTCCAATAGCGATATCCGAAGACCCCACCAAGCACAAGAATTACAATCAGAACATAAATCAAACTACTACTTGCCGGAGCCAGTCCAAACTTCTTTAATTCTGAAGAAGAGTAAGTGTTCAACTCGAGGTCGAAAGCCTGTTGATATTCTTTATTGTTAGCATCAACATATTTCAATATTCCAGGAATGTGAACGATCTCATCCTTAGGAGTTAAGTAAACATCAATCTCTTCACTTTGAGTATCATCAGAATTAATATTTCCTAAGTAGAAATATTCTCTTGTAGTTACCAGATGATAATCATCAGAAGGTTGCAGAGTTAACTGGACATATTTCATATCCGTATTTCCGGCATTGGCAACTTCTAAAGTAATTTTTCCTGCTTGTCCATCTTGCATTACCGTACTTTTTTTCACATACAAATGCATGTTAGGCTTTTCTCCTACCATCACGGCTAAGACGTCGCTGATGAAATAAGAAACTCCTTTCTCATCATAGTAAGTGATGTTAACTGGAATCTTGTATAATCCGGACGCAGCGTTAGGTAAAGCAATCAATCCAAAGCTTAAAGTTTGCTGATAATTAGACAATAATAAGGGAATACTCTTCTCCGAGGAACTCTGATGAGGAGCTAAAGGAATCGAACTTCCAGTAAGATCTAACTTAAAACGAATATCTCTGAACAGGGTTTTAGAAGGGTTCTTTACGATGATGTTAATGTTAGCTACGTCTCCCGGGGAGATGGGAGAAGGATCAGAAGTGATAGAATTTATCTCCAACAAAGCGTTTCTGGAAAGGATATGAATTAAGAACTCATTATTGGTATAACTTACAGCACCACCACCCTGCTGAACCATTAAGTCTAATGGCAAATCCCCTTGCACTGCTAATTCATCGATTTTTAACTTGAATTCAACAATAGCAGCATCAGCCCCAGTAGAGACGGCTTTAAGTTTTCCGATATTTTTCTCAGCATCATCCCCATATATAGTAAAAGGATACTTAGGAATAATCTTAACAACAGCATCAGTACTAGACTGAGTCCCCTCATTTTCAATCTTGAACTTAACTGTAACCGTTTCACCAGGTTCTACCGGATCAGGCTCTTGAGACATTAAAGTTACTTTAATGCTAGGAGTAGTAGTAGATTCTCCACACACAAAAGTAAGACCAAAAAGAACCATTAGTATAAACATCATAGAAAACAATTTATTTTTCATATCTTTCACCTTTTATTCCTTTAAGGAGAGATTCCTAATTTATAAATGTTTACTCTATTAGGGGTGTTTGTTCTACTCTTCCTAAAGACTATTTCAATGTACACCCAGTTTTGTATTCCAACTCTGTAAATGGCACTACTCCTTCGCGCATAGAACCGTCAGAAAATTTCCAGGTGGGCAGTCCGGTAATATTCTCTTGAGTACAACGTGCTTCTTCTACTGAGCATTCAACATAACTGATTTTCCCAAAAGCCTCTTTAAACATTTCTTTCTGCTCTTGACAATGTGGACACCAAGAAGCGCCGTACATTACTGCTCCTTTATCATTCAAGCACGTAGCAAAAGTGTTTAGTTGTTCTTGGTTAGGGCCACAACCTACTAAGAAAAGTAAAGAAAGAACCACCAAAACTAATATCCCTCTCATATTAAACCTCTAATGTTTCCAGTCCGGCCCGGCCTTGCCTCCGGTAAGATAAGCATAAGCTTGTAATGATGCTCTAGCCCCATCGCCCGCAGCAATGATCGCTTGCTTGAAAGGAGTATTAGTTACATCACCTGCAGCAAAAATTCCCGGACAAGAAGTTCTCCCCATCCCATCTACCACTACTTCGTTAGCAGAATTTATTTCGACTAAATCTTTCACGATAGAACTGTCCACCGCATAGCCAATCTCTAAGAACAAACCGTCAATCTTTATTTCTTTTTTCTTATTATTAACTAAATTTTCTATTGTAACTGAAGTAACAAATTTATCTCCTTTAACCTCAACGGGAGCAGATTCTAACACCAATTCTACTTTTTTATTTTCTTTTAAGCGATCTACGGTAACTTCATCGCCACGAAACTCGGCTCGACGATGAATTAAATAAACTTTTTGAGCATGATGAGAAAGATCTAAAGCCGCTTCCATGGCCGAATTCCCTCCCCCCACCACCGCAACTATTTTATCTTTGAACAAGGGCCCATCACAAGTAGCGCAAGTGGATACCCCTCGGCCTAAAAATCGTTCTTCCCCCGGGATTCCTAATTGTCGAGGAACTTTCCCAAAGGTTAAGATTAAACTACGCGCGGTATAAATCTCTTCACTAGCTAAAGTGACTTGAAATACTTCTCCTTGTTGGATTATCTCTTTAGCCTTACCTAAAATAAGTTCTGCTCCAAAGTTTAGAGCTTGAGTGTGAAACTTATCCATCAGTTCCATTCCCGATTGAGGTAGAGCTCCGGGATAATTCTCAATATGTGAGGTTAAATTACCTTGTCCCCCAATATCAATACTAATAATACCTGTTTTTAGTTTCTTTCTTCCGGCATATAATGCTGCAGAAAGTCCGGCTGGACCGGCTCCAATAACTAAAACATCATAAATAATATTCTCAGTCATAATCGAAGGGCAACACTTTAACTTTAAAAATGTTGCTGAGATGTGTATCAATAGTACGGAAAATACCACAAGAGGACTACCTCCCGATAGTTAAAAAAGCTTAATAACGAGGGAAAGATGTTTTAGAAGAATATGGAATTCAGAATCGAGAAGATAGAGAATGAGAACATTCATAAGTACCCTACCGATGATTTTCGTACAGCCTTAAGATTTGCAGAACAGCTGAAGAAAGAGTTAGATACTTTTGTAATATCTATCATCTTGTTCGGATCTTCGGCACGCCGTGAGGATACACAAAAAAGCGATATTGATGTCTTAGTCATAACGGATGATGTTAATTACACCATTAATGAACCATTAGTAGAAGCTTACCGGGTAATTGTAGAAAACGTCATCGGTAAAACCTCAACCAAACTACACATTACTTCTATGACTTTAAGCTCGTTCTGGGATTACACCAAAGGAGGCGACCCGGTAGTAGTAAACATCTTGCGTGATGGAGTAGGACTGATTGATGTAGGTTTCTTCGAACCGATGCAAAGGTTGCTCAAACAGGGACGAGTCCGGCCGTCAGAAGAAAGTGTATGGCGCTATTTCGGAAGAAGTCCGCGAACTTTGCTGAACTCTCGTTGGCATTTACTCCAAGCAACTTTAGATTTATACTGGGCAGTGATTGATTCTGCTCACGCCGCACTCATGCGTAAGAACGAGATTCCTCCTACTCCTGAACACGTCGCAGACTTATTAGAGAAAGTATTTGTTAAGCATAAACTATTAAATTCCAAATATGCTGACACCATGCGTAAGTTCTATCGTCTGAGCAAGATGATCACCCACCGCGAAATTAAAGAGATTACTGGTTCGGAATACGAAAAATTATACTTAGAAGCAGACGAATTCGTCCGAGCGATGAAGAAGATTATTGAAGTGCACAAATTCTAGCATTAACAAGGTTTTGTCCTAAAAGTAAGTTAATGCCATAAGGTGGAAACTATTTTATTCTAAGTTAATAAGATTATAACTAGAGTAAACAATAAATATGTTCCTAACAAGATTAGACCATGAGTTCTGTTCAAAAACCGGTTTCGCTGTACCAACAGAATAACCCCTATCATCGCTCCCAATAGAGCTAGATAGAAATAAATAAAGAACGTAGGGATAATAATAGTTCCAACTAATGCTGAAGCTCCCCACACTACTAATAGATTTACCAGGATCGAACCGAAAGAGTTTCCTAAACCCATGTTAGTAACTCCCATTCTTGCCATCTTTATAGTAAAAACTATTTCCGGTAAAGAGTTACCCAAGGCGATGAATATGAAACCCATGATAAAAGTGGAAATACCAAAACCTTGAGCAAGTGCTTCAGAACTGGCTACAGCGTAACGTGCCCCCAGAATTATGGTTCCGATATTCAAACCAAATATTAAAATGTCTTTCCAGATGGTGCGAAAGGCCAGACTTTTAATAATATGTGACGCTTGAACCTCTTTTCTGGCGATGTACATTAAATATACACTAAACGTCACTAATAACAATATACCTTCAGGTAAAGATAACCTTTTATCGATAAAACATAACAAGGGTAGGAAAGCTAAACCAAATATCAACCAAAGCGTACTTCCTTTAAGCTCTTCCAGGTGTACTGGCAACTTCTTCACTATAACTGCAACCAGGCCGATCAATAAAAATAAGTCCACTAAAGTAGCGGTAAGTACATCTCCCAGGATAATATCGCTATGTCCGCTTTTGAAAGAGAAAAATCCCGTGAATAAATCCGGGAGCACGGTGACTATAGAAAGAATCACAAAGCCCACTAAGAAATGGGGCAGTTTAGTTTTCTTAGCATAATCATTAATAGAATAAATGGTGTAATCGCTCGCTTTAGAGATCACAAAAAAACTTAAGAGTAGTGTAGCTATAGCTAGATAAGGAACAAAAGTAGCGGGAACGTGAATTAAGTATTGGATTATCAAGATTAAAACTAAAGAAATTCCTACGAGAATCCAAGAAACGTTCCGATTCATAATCTAAAATATATTCTTTGGAAATATAAAGGTTACTACCTATCTAGCTGTGCGGAAATCAATCTCACTCTACAAAAACAAAAAAATTTAAGAAGCAAGACCTATTTAAAGAGAGGTATGAAAGAGCTTATCCGCAAATTCGCTTTAAAGAACGCTTTTGACTTTAACGGTAACATCAACGACAAAGTGGTTCTAGGAGCAGTACTAAAAGAAGCTCCTGAACTCAGGACCAAAGTCCCGGAAATTCTTAAAGAGATTCAAACTCAAGCTAAAGAGATTACCAAACTTTCCAAAGAACAAGTTCAGAAAGAGTTGCATAAAATCGATCCCGAACTGCTTAAAGAAAAGAAAGAAGAGAAAAGGGAAGGATTAAAAGAGTTGGAGGGGGTAGAAAAGAAAAAAGGAGTAATTATGCGTTTTGCTCCTTCACCTTCCGGACCGATGCACATCGGCCACGCTTTTACTGGCGGTTTAACTTGCTTGTATGTAAAGAAGTACGGAGGGAAATTCATTCTCCGCATTGAAGATACTAATAGTGATAACATTGACTCAGTTGCTTATGAAATGCTGCCCAAAGATGCCGAATGGATTTTCGGGAATGTTACAGAAGTGTGGATCCAGTCGGACCGTATGAAGGTCTATTACGATTACGCTGAAAAATTCATCAAATTGGGGTCGTGTTACGTCTGCACCTGTTCTCAAGAAGAGTTTAAAGAATATTCAGAAAAGATGCAAGATTGTCCCTGTCGAAACTTGAACCCGGAAGAGAATCTTAAACGCTGGAAGAAGATGTTTGATAAAGCTAAAGGATACCAAGAAGGAGAAGCAGTATTAAGATTTAAGTCCAGCATGCAGGACAAGAACCCGGCCATGCGCGATTTCCCCTTGGTCAGGATTAACGACTCAGAACATCCACGACAGAAGTTTAAATACCGAGTTTGGCCTTTAATGAACCTCTGCGTTACCGTGGACGACATTGAAGCGGGGATGACTCATATCATCCGAGCTAAGGATCATGCCGATAATGCTAAACGCCAAGAGATGATGTATAAGGCTTTAGGTTTAGGAGATAAATTTCCTCACACTTACTTCTTAGGTAGGTACAACTTTGAAGGATTAGAGATATCCTGCAGCAAGACCAGAGCAAAAATCAATGCTGGAGAATTTACTGGCTGGGATGATATTCGTGTACCCTTCTTAGCTGCTCTTAAAAGAAGAGGGTATCAACCAGGAGCTTTCTTAAAGTATACGGAATTAGTTGGTCTCTCTCCAGTAGACAAGACTGTACCCCAAGAAGAGTTCTGGAAATCCATCAACGCTTTTAATCGAGACATTATCGAACCTAAAGCAAACCGGTATTTCTTTGTAGGGAACCCCGTTAAAGTAAAGATCGAAAAAGCGCCAGAGAAAGAGGCAGAACTAGACATCCATCCTGCTTTCCCCGAGAAAGGAAAAAGAAAAATACATACTAAGGGTGAAGTATACTTATCCCACGCTGATCTGTCCCGATTAGAAGAAGGTAAAGTGCACCGATTAATGGATTACTGTAATCTTGAGGTCAAAAAAGGTAAGTATATTTTTATTGAAGGTAGTTTTGAAGATTACAAGAATGCCAAGAATAAAGGATTGATCATTCATTGGGTTCCGGTAGAAGAGAACATTAAAGCGGAAGTATTGATGGACGATGCGTCAGTCATCTCCGGCTTCGGAGAACTAAACATGCAAAAACTCAAAGTGGGAGACATCGTACAGCTGGAAAGGAACTTCTATGCCCGAGTAGACGAGAAAAACAAAGAGAAGATTAAGTTCTGGTATTTACATAAATAATTTTAATTTCTCTTCCCGTCGCTAAATTTTAAGCTAAAGAAAAATTTAAAAGGAAGAAGATATTACATCAAAACATAAGGTGAAGATGTTTGGGAAAAATTAGTCGAGACACGCCATTAGTGGAGTTAACTCTGCGTCGTTATGAAAAGCCGGCAGTTTCCGGGCGAGAATTAGTTAGAAAATTCTGTTTATCAGTAGGATTACTTCAGCCGGGAGATTCTCGAGACGTTATCGTCGACGTTTTATATGTTTTATTGCAAGCAAAAGGAAGAAAGGAAGAACTGCATTCCGAAGAGGTCAAAAATAAGGTCATTGATGTACGTAAAGAGATGAAACTCCCCATGCTTGGCATTGCCGCTTCCAACATTAGAAGACAGTTAAAACGGTTGAAAGACCTCTATTTGATTGAAACTAACGCCAATTTATACAGAATTTCTGAGTTTGGTAACCTGAACGAGATTTTTGAAGAAAAAGTAGAAAGCTTCATGCTCTCTCAGGTGATGTCTAGAGTTAAAGAGTACATGAAACGTATCGATGAAGAGTTCCCGGGCCAATAATCATTTCTAAAGCATAGTTTAGAGCCAATAAAAGATTAAAAAGCACTCTTTTTTTCTTTTCAAAGCAATGTCTATATTTAACCGAGAGGTGCAAGAAGCATACTGGAAAGAGAAAGAAGCAGCTTTTGCTCGGGTTAAACACCTTCCTAGAATTCCCGAATTGGATTGGAAAATACCCCCTAAAAGATATGTTTGTGTTTCTGTAGAAGAAGCATTGTTAGGAGAAATAAGGGGTGCCCAAATCATTGCTGCCTGTGGAGCTTATTTTGGCGACGAAAGCAAAGGTAAAGTAAACAATCTTCTGGCTAAATTGGTCCAACAAATCTGTTTGGAAGAAGGCACTCCTTGTGGAAGTTTTCGCGCTAATTCTGGAGCTAACACCGGAAGAACGGTTTATCTTGGTGAGGAAAAATTAGTCTTCCACCTTATTCCCTCCGCTATTGTTTATGGGATTGATTCCTTTATTGGACCAGAATGTGTAGGAGATTTAGTAAGTTTGTTTGATGAAGAAATTATACCTTATCGAGAAAGAGTAGATTTCTCACATTTAAAGCTAGGCAACTTTGCCTTAACCATGCCTTACCATCGCATCATGGATGTTTTAGGCAGTGCAAATAATAGTTCTACTGGATTGGGAGTTTCTCAGACCCACATGTCTATGAAAAATAAAAGTTGTCCTCGCTTAGATGATCTGTTTAATGATTCAACCAATTTAGAAAAAGTTTTGAAAAAAGATATCGCTTTGTATTATGGATTTATTGAGGAAAAAGGTTGGAGTCAAGAGGAAGTAGTGGATAAATTAGAACGGGTCAGAGAGAAAAATAAACGAGTAGTTCCGGAACATGTTTTAAACTTTGCTAAATCCCAAAATCCAATAAGATTTTTATCAGAATTATATCAAGAAACTGCTCATCTTCGCGAGATGCCCCAAAGAGTAGATGTGATTCAAGCCGCTCAGGACATTTTAGAACAAAAAGGAAGAATTGTTTTAGAAACTACCCAATCCAAATTTTTATCCAATCGAGAAGAAGCAGGGTACAAACATTCTACTGCTGCGGATACTTCTTTAGCCGGTTGTTTAGCTAGTTTAGATCTTTTGCTCGGAGAAAAATATAAAGTTTTCCAAATTAACGTCAATAAAACACCCGGAACTTCTCGTGTAGGTATAGGAAATATTCCCGGAGCTTATACTTATCAAGACCGTTTCTCTAATGAAGGAATAGCTTCTATGGCTCAATTAGGAACTGCCTGTAGCGATTATCAGAGAGTTCAGAGAGCTTTTTTCTCGGCTATCCAAGAGAATGGTTTAGTTCAACCCATTCATTATCGAGATGAAACCGGAGAGTATGAAATTGGAGAAGCTCTGGCCGTTTCTACCGCTAGAGAATGCCGTGAGCAAGGTTCGACCACAGGCAAGCCTCGAGTTGTCGGCATGTATGATGCTGTCTATGGTTCTTTAGTAGCCAAAAGACAAGGAAACTTAGAATTCCTTTCTGCTATGGATCGTGGAGAACAATGTGAATATGTTGGTTTAGTAATAGCTCACGTGATAAGCTTACCTCGCGATCGTAACTTACCTGAAGATGAAACTGGTCGAAGTTATCTTGATTCCAATGGTCGAAGATATTACACCGGAGATGTAATTAAGGCAGGTGAAAGTTTACCTTCTTCCAGCAGCGGAGTAACTAATTATTGTTTGCCGATTGTTAGAAAATTAAGGGGATGGCCAGGAACTAATTTAAGAGAGTTAAAACCAGGAGATGAGCTGCCACGAGAAGCGGGAGATTTTATCACAGCCGAGAATCTTTATACCGGATTTAAGACTTTAGGCATCGGCACAGCGCCTGGAGAGAACGATATGCTGTTCTTTAAAGAGGTTAAGTGATGGGTATCCAAATTGAATTCAATCCAGATTTGGCTTTACGCAATCGATCACATTTACAACTGGGTAGAAGTTTAGAAGAATGTCTTCCGGAAATGTTGCTAGAAGGAGAGGTTCATCCTTTTCGGAAAGAAGGACAACGCTGTTATTCTCTTCTGGAGCCCATACCCTTGTTAGAAACGCAAGGCAATCAACAACTCTCTCGTCCTCTAGCAGCTATTACTATTCTTGAAGCGACCCATTTTTTAAGAGATGGAAGGGTTTATACTCGTGGAACATATCGTATCGATAAAGTGCTTGATCCAGCCAGTTCTAAAGTTTATTTTGAAGGTATGAATAAGAATCCAAGATATGGAAAGTAAAAATTTAAAAATACCCTTAACCAATAGGAGAATGAATGGTTTGATCCTTCTGAGGAAGTGGGCCTTTTGCATAACCTAAACCTATCAAAGCCGTTTCCATATCTTGATAGATTTTTAACAAGTTTGAACCCTTAATTCTAAGCGAGGGTATTCCTTTTACACAAGGAGCAACCCCTTCTACTACAACGTTTGTAGGAATATGATGGTCATTTTTAAATTGGTCAACAGCCATGCCAAGTAAATCATCTAATCCATAAGAACAAAGATTCCTGCTAAGTTCGCCCTCTAATGCTGTTTGATGTTCTCTATCCAAAGAATTTTCTTTTAACCACAATTGATATTCTTTTCTTGTTGGAGAATAAGAACCATTAAGAAAAAAGAATTTAAGGTGTCCACCATAAGTATCATAATGGCGAGAAAACCCTTTGCGATAAATCAAATTTCCTTCTTCATCTTTCTGTATTCTATTACCGCTCTCGTCTAACCCGAAACCCAAATCAGTAAAATCTTTGTCACCAGTAAGGTCCATTTTTAATTACCCCCTAAACTTTAGAAACAACCATCACCTAAATAAACAATAAAACTAATTAAAAAATAATTAAATAATGTCTTCTTCTGCTACGACAATGAAGTCACCAGTAGCGATAACTGCGGAGAAAGGAATTAAGATGTTACCTTCTTTAGTCTTCTCTAACTCCATTCTCTCGGTGTAAGAAGTGGGATTTCTTAACAAGATGTGGATTAACTCTCCAGAGCTTACTTCAAAGATCAAATCGCCAACTTCACCGAACTTTTTACCGGTCTTAGAAACGATAGTTTTTCCAATGAGTTCTTTAGAATAGTTCTTATCCTTTTCTTCCATAATGATTTCACCTTTCTTTTTTAAACTTGATTATTATTAACTCTAGGTACAGTCGTCTCTATATAAAGTTTACGGTAACGGAGTATATCCTTTAGGAGTATACAAATTAGACTCTCTATTTCCGTTTTAGCTTATAAGTGATATCCACCACTTCTTTGTCCAGAAAACAATTAATTTCTTTCTCTGCTACAATATAATCAACAATTTTACCTTTATCGTGAATATGAATGATCTCTCCTTTACTTAAAGGCATTCCTCCTTCAAGATCCTCAGAATTGCGCCCATCTAGAAAAAACACTTTAGTATTCTTTTTAATCATGATAGAATAAAAGGGATTGTTATTAATAAAACTTACCACTAAGCAAGAAAATAATATAAGTAACTAGGGATTTAATCTTATTATGTGGGTAAACACGCTTAATCCGGTACTTTTAGATCTCGGCTTTGCTCAGATTAGATGGTACGGAGTAGTTTATGTCTTAGGTTTTTTCTTATGTATCTGGTGGTTATACTACTTAACCAAAAAAGAGATATTAAAACTAAGTAAAGACGATATATGGGACCTCGTGTTCTGGGCCATGGTAGGAGTATTGGTTGGCTCGAGAATATTCGAAGTATTCTGGGAGCCTAGCTATTACCTTTCTAACCCTTTAAACTTCTTCAAGTTCTGGCAGGGGGGGATGAGCTTTCATGGAGGATTAGTCGGAATTGTTGTCGCGGGATGGCTTTACTGCCGAAAAAATAGATTAGATTTCTGGGAAGTGGCTGATGCCTTAAGTTTCCCCACCATGTTGGCCTTAGCTCTGGGCCGGATTACTAATTTCATCAATGGGGAATTAGTGGGAAAACCTTGGAATGGCTCTTGGTGTGTAATCTTCCCTAAATATGATCAAAACTGTAGACATCCCCAAGTGTTGTATGGAGCAGCTTATCGTTTCCTGTTTAGTATTTGGCTGATTTTTCTCACTCTAAAACATAAATTTAAGGCCGGATTTATCTTTTGGAACTTTTTATTATTGGAAGGTCTGGGCCGGTTAATTTTAGACTTCTTTCGAGAAGACCCCCGCTGGTTTTATCTCACTCCAGGACAATGGTTTAGCTTGATCATGATCGGAATGGCTGGATATTTCTTGATTAAAAAGCATCGTTCGGATCGGAAAAGTATCTTTACAACTTGAGAAAGTTTTTATATCGGTTAGAATTATATACTTAATTATGACTAAAAAAGATGAGGAGAGTAAGGGATTTGCCTTTTTAGGGGTATTCTTAACCATAATCGGCTTTTTATTAATTCTGCTGCTTAAGAAAGAAAATAAATACGCTTTATACTATGCTAAACAAGGATTAGTATTATTCTTCGGTTTTGTAGTGGTGGAAATTGCTAGCGGGCTCCTCTCTTGGATCCCTGTTATTGGTAGTATAGTTATAGCAATAATGTGGGCAGCAATGACCATCTTATGGATTACCGGACTAGTATACTCCCTTTCCGGAGAAGAGAAAGATATTCCATTTATTGGAGAATTAGCTCAAAAGATCAAGATATAAAGGAGGACAAACAAAAATGAAAAAAATATTAACTCTATTATCGTTGTTAGGAATATTGTTATTAGTAGTTGCATGTACGAATCAGGCTCCTGCTTCTCAAACTAATAATGCTGCCAACACAGAGGTTAAGGCCCCGCCCGTCGCCCTGGGACAAAATCTGGACGTAGTAATTGAAAACATGAAATTTATGCCCAATAACTTAGAAGTTAAAGTGGGTGACATGGTTACTTGGACCAATAAAGATTCTGTAGAACATACCGTTACTTTTGAAAACGGCGACTTTGACCAGAAATTGCCGATGGGGGCACTAACTGTTTACCAGTTCACTGAGAAAGGTCAATATAGATACTTCTGCAGCATTCATCCAGGCATGCAAGGCATTGTGACGGTTAATTAGTTCTTCTCTCTTTTTATTATTATTTTTGATTACCATAAAGCTTAATAAGATAATCTGCTCTGAGTTTTCTATGCCAACCTACTGGGTAAATTATGAAAAGATAAATGGGGCACTTCGAGATGCCAAACCCCATGGCCCATATAGGTTTCAAGTTGAAGGAACAGATATTTATGCTGCTTCCATTAGAGCGGTTATGGAAATGTATAGAGTGGGAATGAGTCCGGGAGATAACGATGTTTGGAATGGTTACATTGAGGGAAGTAAAGGGGAAAGACAAGAACTTATGAAGAATGGTGCAACCCTCATTAATATGAACACCGGTCGTCCGGAATCGTTAGAAGAAAAAGTGATTCCAAAAGAAGATCTGCCAAAAGGACAATTGAATTTAACACTATAAAATCATGGAACTTATCCAAACTTCTATTGATGCATTATTGAAAAAAGAAGGATTAAATAGAGATACCTCCTTAGAGGTTCAAGGATTATACGTTCTAGCGGGAAAATCTGGTCCTTTGAGCAAAGTAGAAATAGTGGAAGATTTTGATGAAGCTACTTTTACTGCCAAACATACACCTATTAAGCAACGAGGTATTTGTGCTTTTGAATTAGTTTATGAGGGAAGAGTTTTGGGAGAGGTAAAATATATCATTTCTCCAGAACAGAAAGTTGTTTCTGAATATGAAACGGCTAAGATTATGCTTGAACAAGCTGTGGGAGAATTAAACCGACAAGGTTATCATCTTTCTTATGATTCCAGTCAAAAAGGTTATAGACAGCAATTGATGGAAAATATTGAATCACATCCAGTGGGACATCTTACTCTAGGACCAAAAGGATTGGATGAAGCGACAGCTAAAGCCATTTTTGACGCGATAAGAAGACCCCCTCCTTCTAGAGAAGAATTTTTAGCTTGGGTTAAGAGAAAATAAATTATTTCCGTGCTATTTTCCACATCAATTCAAACTGCTTTCTGTAGGAATCGGCTACTACTTTGTCTTCCATTAAGAAGCCATAAGGATTATCTGTAAAGACAATTATGGCTACTTTATTTCCCACAATCACGGTTTCTGTGAGCTGTTCAAATTGTTGTGGTAGGAAGCGAACTTGAGAAAAGGATCTTTTGTTGAGTTCTTGACCAAACTTACGGATGGTTTCATCAAAGATTTGCCGAGAGGGTAATTTATTAGCAATTCTTCTTGTATGCAAATTGTTCCACCAATTTTCTCCCATCACTTCGTAAGTTACGCGTTTACCGCCACCAAAAGTATTATACTCTTTAGCTTTGGTAGAAATCATTAAGTGGTAGATTTCTTTAATGCCTCGAATTCCTTTAAAGATAGTAGATGCTTCATTCTTATCAGAAAACTTTTGTCGCTGTTTTAACTCCGGCAAAAGTTGCTGAAAGCGTTCCTTTTTCTCCTCAATAAACTGATTAAAATTATCCGGATCAGTAGCTTGATAGATCTTTCTTCTTCCTTCCAAAACGTAGTTAATCAAACCCTTTTCGATTAAAGAATTCAAAGCACGATGAGTTACAGAATTTTGTAGGTGGGATTTCTCTAAGATTCTGCCGGCAGAAGAAGAACCTAATTCCAGCAAAGTCAAATAGATTTTAATCTCTGCCGGAGTTAAGCCCAGATCTTCTAATATGGAGGTGTCCATTTTAAGGGGTTAAAGAAGACTATTTATTTAAACCTTTCTAAGTGCTCCCAAAAGGGAGGATAAATATTAATAAAGATAGCTACTTCTTAATTTTCTATTAATAATTGTGGTTTTCTGGTGGGAGAATTAAAAATGAATGAATTACTAGCTACAATAAAATATTTACCTATTTTGTACCAAGTGTACAAACAAGTGGGATTAAGAAGAACTTTAAGATTTGACTTAGGAGTTACACTCTTTTCTTTAGGAGTTAGGTGTGATAATCTTGAGGATTATCTCGATGATTGAAGAGAGTTCAAAGAGAAGTATAAATATGTCAAAGATTTCGGAAAAACTGCTTACGGAAAAGAAAGATGGGAAGAATACGAAAGATTATGTGAAGAAAGAAGTAGAAGGTATAAAATAGAAGTTAAAGATAAAGCTAATACTAGAAGGGATGAACGATTGGATGAACTAATCGACTTTTATGAAACTGAAGGGATAGAGGGTTCAGAAGTGGCATTGTATATGTTTGGGATAAAATAAAAGAAAGAAAAACAAGAATTAAGTAAATCTTACCGCATCTTCTTTCTCATCTTAGCTAATTCTTCATAATCAGCTTTAGTTCCAGAGCCACCTTGACATTTGGCTTCCAGAGCAGCAATCTCTGCTTTCCAAACTTTTTCTTTCTTTTCCAGATCTTTCTTACTCATGGTCATAGTAAATCACCTTTTAAGTTGATAGATAAAAGAAATCCCTTATTCTATATAAAGATAACTTTTTATACCTAGGAGATTTATCGATAAAAAAAGGAGGTTTAATAATATGACTTTTGAGATGATGGGAAATGCCGCTGGAGCAGGCATGTTAGCAGGAATGATGGCCTTGTTTGGAGCGTTTATAATCCTATTTTGGATCTTAGCGTTAGGAATGTACATTTATACGGGATTTGCTTTCATGACTATCGGCAAAAAAGCAAAACTAAAAAATCCAGCCTTAGCATGGATACCTTTAGTTGGTCCATTGATTATCGCTTATCAATGCTCCAAGATGCACTGGTGGCCGTGGTTCTTGATTATCGGTATATTTATCCCAGTTATCGGGTTCATCTTTAGCATCGCTTTTGCCGTATTCTCTATAATCTGGCAATGGAAGATGTTTGAAAAGATTAAGTATCCTGGCTGGTGGGCAATACTGTGCTTGATTCCTTTCGTGAATCTAGTATTATACGGAATCGCTGCGTGGAGCAAGAAGTAATTTTTTATTTTATTTATTCTTTTTATTTAATCAAAGTACCCATTACATCCTGAAAAAATACTTCTTTCCCATAATAGCTGATACTTTCTCTTCCCACAAAATATTGATAATCCCCTTTCATTTCAAAGCGATACTCAAAATTACCTTCACTAAAGAGAGAGGGACCCCTAAAGGGCTGATCCTCTTTAAAGTGACGTAAGGCATTTTTCAAGAATTCAAACATTTCTTCAATAAATTTGTTACTTAATCCGGCTACAGTTTGTCCTTGATAAGACATACTCCAAACCGGTTTGTTGCGAAAGAAAACCACTTCTCTTCCTGGCGCCCAACTACTTCCGGCATAAGAATCATGATAACGCCATTCTCCTTGAACAAAATCATAATCTTTATGTCCCTCTAAAATAGGAGATAAACACTTATATTGTTGTTTCACTTCTTTAGGAGCGGCATAAGTATTTCGATGAGCTAGTGTCAAAAATTTTAATAAGGATGAAGCTTTCATTAACTATAATACCACTTATTTTCTTCTCGTTGCTCTCGGTCTTTCACCGAACCGGGTTTATTTATACGGGGCCGTTTAGAAGCTAAATCTCTCCTTAGAGTTATACCCAACTCTTTCAAGAACAAATTCATTCCCTCTTCCATCTTGAACGGGCCTTGTAATAATCCTTGTTTAGCCGGCTCTCCACTAAAGACAATCAAGCGGTTAGAAAGATAATCTAAGAACATTAAGTCGTGGTCTACTACCAGAATAGTTATGTCACGCTCGAAAGCAAGATTACTGATAACTTTAGATACCAATAAACGCTGCTCTACGTCCAGGTAAGCAGAAGGTTCATCCAACAAAAACAATTCGGCATCCTGACCTAGACATTTAACGATGGATACACGTTGCAACTCTCCCCCTGATAATTCTTTTAGCTTCTTAGAGAAAAGCTTCTCCACCTCTAGCGGACGAATAAGTTGAGCAGAATATTTCGAGATGACTTCTTGCAAGAAGACCATCACTAAAGTGTCTGCTTCTGTCTCTAAGTATTGAGGTTTATAGGAAACTTTAACTTTCTGGTCAATCTGTCCCGAATCCGGCTCGATCAATCCCGCTAGAATCTTAATGAAAGATGTTTTTCCGATACCATTCTCACCCAGAATTCCGACAATCTCGTTCTTGTTAAGAGTTCCCGCTTCTGCTCGTAAACTAAAGTTGCCTAACCGTTTACTGATTTCTGTCCAAGAGATTAACGGCCGAGATAATCCTTGTTGTTTATCTTGTGCTTTCTCGAATTTTATCTTAGAATCTCTAAAGCGAACATTCTCTTCTTTCAGGTATCCTTCTAAGAAAGAGTTTATTCCTTCTCGAGTAGACTTTAGCCCAGAAACTACTCCATAAGCTTGCTCCTGGCCGTACATGATGTTCAGCAGGTCGGTCATATAATCTAAAATTATTAAGTCGTGCTCAATGGCCATCACGGCAGTCTTTTCATTAGCTAAAGCCCGAATGAATTTAGAGATGTTCACGCGCTGTTTAATGTCTAAATAAGAAGTAGGTTCATCGAACAAGAATAAGTTGGCACTCTTCATAACGGTAGCAGCGATAGCTACTCGTTGTAACTCTCCCCCAGAAATATTGTTAATGGGGGTATCTAGAAAATTATTTAATTGTAACTCTTTGCTGATCAACTCTAAGCGGTTCTCTTTATCAATTTTATTTAAAAGTTCCCTAACCGTTCCGGAAAACTGTTTGGGGATTAAATCAACTTGTTGAGGCTTGTAAGAAAGAGTAACTTCATCTCGATGCAGTCTTTCTAAGAAACTTTGCATCTCTGTACCTTTAAAGTGAGCTAACACTTCTTTAAACTCGGCCGGTTTGCCCCATTCGCCCAAGTTAGGAGCGATCTGTTTAGCCAGAATCTTCAACGCGGTAGATTTACCTATCCCATTCCTTCCTAAAATGCCGGTCACTTGACCAAATACCGGGGTAGGTAAAGAGAATAATTCAAACATGTTATCCCCATAACGATGGATAGGTACGGTATTCAATACTTCAGGCAGATTAATTATCTGGATCGCATTATAAGGACAGCGCTTAGGACAGATACCACAGCCCGTGCACAGAAATTCGTCAATTTTAGCTTTTTTAGTAAACTCATCTGCAGTGATACATTCCGTCCCGGTGCGATTAACCGGGCACACTTTAGCACAAAGGTAATTTCCACAGTCCTCCGGGTGACATTTTTGCCGCTCGATGATAGCGATACGTTTAGCCATAATATTTAACTATAAGAATAAGATTTTATATTACTTTCTGTTCAAGTGACGAAACAAGCAATCGGCGATTACTTCCGCTGCTACTTGCACATTCTCTACCGGAGACCTTATTTCTCTTCCTTGTAATAGAGAATAACCCCCTTCCCAGGGGTTGCCTGAACCCGTCTGTGCTTCGATAAAATAAGGTTGGTACTCAGAATCAAAAACAATGTCTATCCCTCGCAACAAGCTTTGAGAAGGTAAAGAGCTTACCGCCAAAGCAAGACGCACTAATTCTTCATTCTTCTCTAAAGATAAGTCTAACCCGCTTCTCTGCAACAATTCTCGTTGTAAGTCATTGAGATTATCCTGCTCTCTTTCGTGCAAGACAAATTTCCTATACCCTGAAGAGAAATTAGATCGCCAAGAATCGTTTAAGTTGTAACAAAAAAATCCGCCGATGATCTCTCCGGGAAAAGTAACGATGCGGACACTATAAGGCATTCCTTCCGAAGTGACTTTCTCCTGAGCGATATTAAGATTAGAATCCTTGGAAAATTGCTGAGAAGAACTAACATAGTGAACTCCTTTTCCTCTTTGTAAGGAGATATCTTTCAGATAAAAACCATTCCTGCCCGAACCAGAATTAAGATGAGCATTTAGAAAATCATAATTCCAATCCTTTAGTGAAACCTCTTTTCTTAGCAAAGTTCGGGGGTGAGGAAGTCCTGCTGCCCTCATCCTCTTCACAAAACCCTCTTTGAATTCTACACTTTCAGCACAACTATAAGGACTGCCCGTCTGGACCCGGCCCCAATAATTGTTTATAAAATAAGTTTCAATCTCTTCTTCCAACAGATTTAAAGCGCATCCTCGCTCCAGAAGAGAACGCCGCAAACTAAGAGTGTGAGAAATAACAATTTTCGGTTTAAATCGGTCCGACACCCCCTGCAGATAATGATCAGAAAAATCATAATCCTCTACAAACTGCTCCAGATCCAAACAAGCCC
>Ga0172375_10003339_pt1 | contig 24424 bp, 39 predicted proteins | sample LakKiv1m_FD_114537 | JGI IMG/M metagenome (GOLD analysis project Ga0172375, IMG submission 114537) | Freshwater microbial communities from Kabuno Bay, South-Kivu, Congo - kab_092012_11.1m | ecosystem: Environmental > Aquatic > Freshwater > Lake | place: Democratic Republic of the Congo... | reverse complement strand
GTTGCCTTCGTCGGGGGACACCCCAACATGCTCCCCACCCTGGAGGAGCACCTCGCCGAGTGGGGCATCGAAGTCTGCTCCCACAGCGAGAACCTCCCTGTCAGAATCCCCGTCCAGGCGACCATCATCCTCCTGATCAAGACCGTCTGCTCCCACAAGATGCAGACGGCAGCCCAGTTGATCGCATCCAAACGGGGCATCCCCCTGGTCGTCATAGACCACCAGTGGCGACAAGCCGAAATCGTGCTCCGCCGCAACGGCATCCTAGACGAGCCTGCCAAGCCGGACATCCCCAAGGACTCCGAATCCTGGACCGAAGCACGCCTGGCGACCCTCGACCGGGAGGTCGCCAGATTGGGACGGGACCTCCGGCAGGCTGAAGACCTGTTGCTGGAGCAACAGGGGGTTGTAGAAGCCCTCCAGAGAAAGGTGGACGAGAACCAGGGGCTCGTCCACGGCTTGCAGGGTCTGGTCGCCAGCCAGAAAACTCACATCGAGGGACTTCAAGACCTGCTCGCCCAGAAGCCCCGGTATGATGCTGCGTGGGAGGCCCTCCCTCTGCAAATCCTTCGGAAGTACGCTTCCAAGGAACTCGGGATCACCGGAGCATCCAAGATCCGGGGGGGTAAAGCAGCCCTGCTGGAGAAGGTCCACCTTCGCTTGGTACACAGTGCATGACCACGATTGCCGCCATCCTGCTCGTCCTCGCCCTCGGGTGCTACTGGCCGATCCAGCATGACCTGCGGGAGAACGAAGGTGAACACCTGCGGGAGTGGGTCTACATCTGCGGGTCTCTCCTGGTAGGAAGTGGGACGTGTGCGGTTCTGGGGTCGTCCCTTTGAGTCAACCATGTTGACACCTGATCTCGTCCCTGTCGCCCACGTCCTGATGACCCTGGGGATCTCCATCCCCGTCATCGCCATCTGCTCAGCCCCTTCCAGGTGGGTCCCCTACTGCCTGATCTCAGGGGTGATCCTCTTCTCCGCCGGGGTCGTGTGCCTGGTCGCAGTCGTTTGACCCCGTAATCCTTCGATGGTCGGATCTTCCTTGACAGGGAGGTGACCATGTTCGGCGGACGCGGAGAACAAGAGGGGGCCTGCAACGCTCGGATCACCCTGGGCAACGTCAGCACCCCTTACTGCTGTACCTTCTGTTGCACCCTTCCCGAGGGGCACCGGGGCTCCCACGAGGAATCCACCCCCGAGAGGAACGTCCGGGTTCAGTGGGAGGATGATGACCGAAGAAGTGCTGTCTGGCAGACCTGGCTCCTATACCTCTGGGACCATGCTGGGGGGCCGGAGAAGTGGGAAGACCCGCCCTGTCCCCCGGACTGGGACTGGAAGAAAGCCCTTCGCATCATGCGAGGGGAGGAATCGGCAAGCTAGTTGTCTCCTGGGGGCTCAATCCTCGGACCCCGTGCGTAGTAGGGGAGAGAGGCTTGAACCCTCCCGACTAGGAGACCAGCATGATCGCTCAGACCCCGTTCACGTCCGCTCAGGGCGCCATCGACGCCGCCACCACGCCGGAGGGGGCTGCGGACAACCTCATCACGTTCTGGGTTTCCGAGGGCCTGCCGTTCACGTCCGGGCACATCGTCCATGCCATTCGCACCGCCCGCTCCGACCTGATGTTCAGCCAGAGCCGGATCGGGGCGCACGTTCGGAGGATGCACGCCCAGGGAGGGATGCCGGGCTACGACGACGGACTCGGCAACGAGATCCCGGTCCAGTTCTCCCTCCGCCAGACGACGGGCATCGGACGAACCCCGGTTGGTATCGAGGTCTGTGTCTACGCCCCATCCCGTCCCGAAGCGGACCTCTTCGAGTTTGAGATCAACATCGCCGAGGCTCCCCAGGTCGCGGACGGCCAGGGCGGCACCACGTCGGCGGCGACCGCCATGCTCAACGCCACCCCGAACCTTTCGGCGGGATCCCCCGGTGCGAGCCCCATTCCGCCGGTCCAGCCGAGCGGCACGGTCGCCGTGGCCTACGGCAAGATGGTTCCTGGCAACCCCCTCGCCACCATCCACTCGGACGGTCGGCTCTGCATCCCCCGGCTCGCCTTCGAGGCTCTCGCCCATGAGACGGGCGACCCCATCAAGGGCGGCGAGAGCCTGTATGTCTACGAGACGCCTACGGACCTGATCGTCAGCCAGTCCCCGGTGATCGACATGCCGCACCAGTCGTATGCCCCGACCACGGATCGCCTGCGGCTGCACCTCTTCCTGTCCAAGACCTACCCGGTCGGCACCGACTTCGAGGTCCTGGTCCTGTCCAACCACCTCTCCATCAGCCTGCCCTGATCTCTCGTCCCAGACAAGGCTAGCCGAAAAAGTCCACCCCGTACACGTTGTCCTTGACCTCATCCCAGTAGATGAACTTCTGGCACTGAGCGAGGCTGTAGACCTTCAGGAGTTCCCCCCCGAAGGTCGTCTTGCCCTCCACCATGCCCCCACGCCAACTGAAGTGCCACCACTCCGCCCCGGAGACTGACCCCCCGTTGAAGAAGTCCTTGCGACCTGAGATGCGTTGGAAGTCGTGCTTGGCGAGGAGGTCCGTGAGGTTGAACGCCTGACCCGTCCACGAGGTCGTGGTCAACGCCGTCTTGCCGTTGCGAAGGGCAGCGGTCACCCCCTGCAAGGTCACGGAAGGCACCTCAGAGGCTCCAGGAGCCGCGTTGTTGATCACCTTCGCCCAGACTACCCACTTGCGGCTGTCGCCGTCCCTGACCACGATGTAGGGGTCAGAATCGATCTTGTCGAGCCCAGTCGGCAACGCCAGGTCGAACGCCCGACCCGTGTAGTGGAACGAGGACTTGGACCGGGCTGCCCCTGCCTTGGAACTCAGGGAACGTTGCCCACCAGCCGTCGTCACGACGCCACCCAGGCGATGCACCTCGTTGTAGACTTCCTTGTAGACCACCGCTGCATCCGACCGAAGAATCAGGTGGTCATACCCCCCCTGCATGGCATCCGCAGGAACCCGACTCCAACCCAGCCGTGTCCCCGTGTCTGGGGGGTCTGCCGCCGGAGGATCCTGGTCGAACAGGAACTCCGGGTGCCTCTTCATCTGGCACCACGTCGTCCAGGCAGCCAGCGAAGCCTTGCCGAAGATCCCATCGGGATACAGGTCAGCCTCGTGTTGCCATTCTTCGAGAGCGTCCTCGGTCTTGGCTCCAAAGATCCCGTCAGCCGTTCCAGGTTGGTATCCGAAGGCCGCCAGTCCTGCCTGGAGCTTACGAACCTGGTCCTTGTCGTTGTTGCGTCCCCGTGCGAGTAGCATGTGGCCTATCTCCGTGGGCGATGTTCGCCTGGGGGGACTGTACCTACAACAGCTTCAGGTGACCAGTGATCAGGTCGATATCCGCTGATTTTGCGGGACCTATGGCACAGCAGGTCACCGTCTTGACCCCGCCGAACTCCGTCAGCCCGGCGTCCTCGATGAGGGCTACAGGGAGTCCTGCTTCCTGAGCCTTGGCGACGAGGCCACGCAGTTCCTCTTCGGAGGAGACCTGGACGCAGACCTTGGTGAACTGCCCTTCCACCCAAGCCATCATGCTCGTAGTCAACGGGATGAGCATGGCTTCCTTGCCCAGTGCGCTAACATGGCTGGGTTCGAACAACTGGAGCGAGGTGTCCCGTACAGGGTAGGCGCTACCAACCCACTTCCGGTCGAAGAACACCTTCATGCTCGCGTGAGCACCCTGGGCGATCATCTTTCCCTTCCTCATGTTGAGGTCGGTACGCATCACGATGACTTGTTTCAAGTCTCTCACGGGACTGCCTCTCGCCAGGCTTGCGTCAATCGAGCGATGGTGTCCTGGATCTCTACCCTAACGGCGGGGTCGTCAAGCCGACGAAGAAGGTAGGCCGGATGGTACACAGGGATCACCGGGATGTCCGGTTTCCAGAAGCATACCAGGTCCCCCTGATCGAGCAAGACCCCCATCGGTCCCCTGGTAGCCGTCACCACCGCTGTCGCGACCTTCCCTACGGTCACGATGCGGCGAGGGTGTACCAGGCGAATCTGCTCCCGAAGAAGCTGCTGACAAGGGCGGTACTCCTCTGGAAGAGGATCGCGGTTCCCCGGAGGTCGGCACTTGACCACGTTGGTGAGGTAGATGCGATCAGCGGGGACCTCGGCTCGGAGGAGCAACTTGTCTAGGAGTTGCCCCTCCGGACCGATGAACGGTATCCCACGACTGTCTTCCTCTATCCCAGGGGCCTCTCCGATGAGCATGAGCGAGGACGGGCAAGTTCCCCGGTAAATGACCGCGTTGCGCCGATGCAACCTCAACCGGCAGGCGCTGCATTCGACGCACCGGGTCACGAGAGCCTCGTGTTCCGATAGCGCCATAGGCCACCACCTAGTGGCTGGTTTCCCAGCCGCATCATCTTACCCCCTTGTGGCAAAAGGGGAACCCCGGATTTTCCCCCACCCCTGGGGGCTCAATCGGGAAAACTCGCCCGTAGTAGGGGCACGGGGGAACCTGAAAACAACACCTCCACGGGAGCCAAAATGAACGCCGCCACCGCCACCCTGCTCAGCAAGCTCGCCGCCGACTCCGCCAAGGACGCCCGTGAGGGCCTCTCGGTCGGCAAGCACGAGGTCAACGAGACCGTGGTGCTCCACGTCTCCGGTACCATGACCGTGGGCGAGGACTACGAGCAGAAGATCGTCCTCAAGGCGGACCCCTGGACCATCCTTCAGGCGGCTCTGTCGCACCTGAACGGTGTGACCGTTGAGAGCCTGGTCCGTGAGGCCCTGACCGCCGACCCCAAGCTCGTCAAGAGCATCAAGGAGTCCGCTCAGGACGCGATGGACGCCATCAACGCCCCCACCCTGACCGCGTGCAAGGGCAAGGTCACGATCTCGAAGGACGCCAGCCTGACCGAAACCGTCTCGGTCGCCAAGGCAGCGTAAGGAGTCCAACATCATGGCTCAGCAATGCTACGACCCCACGGATTACTGCTTCCAGTGGACCGACGACGGCTGGTACACCTGGGACCGTGAGAGGGCTCACAAGGTCGCCCGCAAGGACCGGGATGACACCGCCAGGGACTTGTTCTGGCGACGGGGGCGGAAGATCCGCAAGTCCTCGATCCGCAACCAGACCATCACCAAGGGGGGTGTGGGGACGCCGTATCCCGAGATCACCTTGACCTGCACCATCTACATCGTGGAGTCAGACTGATGACGAAGATCACCTCCCTGTCTACACGCCGGGGGCTCAATCTCAGCCCCCTCGTCCGTAGTAGCTGCAAGGGGGAGATCCATCCAAACGGAACAACCTGGTCTCCCTGGAAAGGAAGACCATGAAGCCAGAGTTTCACTACACCATCAACGGGGATGAAGCCCAGTTCGAGGTCATCTGCGGGACCCGAGAAGAGGCTGAACGACTCCAACTGGAGTTCCCCGCCATCTGCGGGTCTCCCCTACGACGGGTCGGAGACACGCTGCACTTCACCGTGCCCCGTGACAGCCTGGAAGGTGCCCTTCTCCAGATCGAAGGGGCCAGGTACCCCACCATTGACTTGGCTGAATTCCCGCCTTACTCCGACGCCTAGTTGACCTCGGCTTCCTCATCGTCGTAGGGATCCATCCCCCTGAAGGTCGGGGTGCCCTCGCCTTGCCAAGCACCCTCGGTATTGCACCTGAGCCAATCCAGGGCTGCCTCATCGTCACATCCAAGCCACGCCATGATGGCGTCCAGACACTTCTCCCTGTCGTAGACGGCGACCACCATCCGGGTCTGACGAGGCCAGTGGTCCCTGGGATCATCCGTGGCGTCCACCAGAGCCGAGTCGAAGAACTCACGGGGCTCCAGGAGGAGGGCGTTCTCATCAAGGCGGGCAAGGATTTCTTCGCGGGTCGGCGGGCTCATGTTCAACGCTACCCCTCCACGGGAGTGCCTACCAGGGCAAGCTCGTAGTCGTAGTAGGGGGCCACGACCCCCAGGTGCCGGACCCAGACCAACTGCACACCATCGGCATAGCCCTGCGAGTGAAGGGCTACTACTCGGCCCTGGACTCCTTCCTGACGAGCCCCCAAGTGTTCTTCGCTGGCAAGGATGACAACCCCTGGGGAGAGGTGAGTCACCCGAACGATGTCCCCCAGGTTCAACTCAGGCATGGTTGTGCCTCAGCAACCATGCAAGAGCCTGAAGGACCTTGAGGGTTACCCTCCGACGCATGGCGTTCCGAGTCAGGCCCTCACCCGGAACGGTCCCTGGGAGGACACCCCCCGACCAGGCGATGGCGAAGTGGGCAAAGGGTTCCCCATGCTCCCCAGGCTCGGCATAGCCCGTCACCGCCAGGGCGTAGTCCACCTTGAACTTCTCCCTAGCCCCCAGAGCCATCTGCTTGGCGACCTCCCTGGAGACGCAGTTGCAAGCGGCTGCCTCCTCCCGTTGCACCCCCAGGAAGTCAACCTTGGCGTCCAGGGTGTACGCCACGATGCCGCCCCGTAGGTAGGCAGAGGCTCCTGACTGGTCAGCCAGGGTCGCGGCTATCATCCCTGCTGTCAGGGACTCCGCTGTCGCGACGGTGAGGTTCTTCGCCGTGAGCTTGTTGTGGACGTACCTCAGGGTCTGGGTCATGCCACCCTCCGTAGTTGACCATCCCGCCGGAAGTACCACTCGTACCGGGCATGTACATGGGCCTGGGTGCTGGGATACATCTGGTCTTCGAGAGGTAGGGACGGGTGGGCGGTGCTCATCACGAAGTCCAGAACCTGCCGCTCATCCACTGGGAGGTCCTGGACTTCCAAGAGCTTGACCACCTTGTCCCGTAGGGTCATGGCTGGACTCCCCTAGATGCGGGAGGTGACTTGCGATGCCTGGATTTGCGTCTCCCAGGAGCCCCGCCACTCCCGGAACAGGTCCCAGTGGCTGAACTGGGACTTGCACCAGGGCTTCTTGGCCGGGGCACGCACGGCGGTCACCCAGGCGGCCTTCCAGAGAGCGTCCTGGTGCTTGACCGAGTTGAACCCGCACTTGCGTTGCATCGACGGGACCTGTCTGGCGACATGGGCGAGCCACGACTTGGTGGCCTGCTGCGGGTTCCGCCGATTGATCTTGGGGCCTGTAGGGCTCTTGGACCACCAGGGCCACTGCTGGTACAGCCCGATGGCGACGGGCGTCTTGCCGTCCTTGCTGAACTTGTGGTCCCCCTCGGCGTTGGGGTCGAATCGAGATTCAATGCACGCTGCCGCGAGGCTGAACCCCCGGAGACGCAGAGGGACACCGATGACCTCCTCCTGTCGGAGGATATCGAGGAGGAACTTCCGGGGGGCTTTTGCCCCCTCGCACTTGAGAGCCCGGTCGAGGATGGCTTTCTCCAAGGGGGTCTCGTCCGAATGCAGACCTTCCGCACCCCTGGGGAGGTCCACAGGAGGTGTTGCAGTAGGGACATCCGAGACGATGACAGGTGCCACCGGGGAAGGGATGTCAGTCGGGGCAGGCGTAGGAGTACAAGCGAGGACTCCTGCCAGTAGCAAGGTCCAAGTCAGGTGCTTCATGACGTTGCCTCCGCCGGTTCCTTGTCCATTTCAGCACCGGCAGCCAGTGACCGTGCCTTGACCTTATCCATCATGGCCCACACGGTCGGGTTGTACGGGGTGCGTGCCAGAGCTTCGGCATCGCACTCAGGGTCCTTCTCCTTCAGGCGGCGAATCGCCTCGTGCCTGTAGATGGTGATGACGTTGCGGTCCGTCACGGTCCAAGCGAGCACCGCACGGGGCACGCCCCCGAACGTCCCCTCGCCCTCCAGTTCCGCCTGGTAGGTGTCCATCACCTTGGAGGCGATGGATTCCGGCTCGGGCATGTTGCCCTCGTAGATGCCCTCGAAGATCGGAGACCAGATCCCCTGTTCGCTGTCCGACGCCAGGAAGTTGGCTCCGTGACACAGCCAGAACAGGTACTCCTCCTCCCCCAGGGGTGGGAGGTTGACCCCGTCCTGAAGGAGTCCCCGGACCTTCAGCCGCTTGGCGGCTTTCAGGGCTTGGGAAGCACGGAAGGCTGCCAGACGGGAACCCCGCTTCGCCTTCTGTCGGGCGGCCTTCTGCTGTCGCCGCTTCGCCTGCTCCTTCGGGTTCTTGCTCACAGCCACCCCCGGATCTCGGCTTCTACCTCATTGGCAGGTGCTTCGCTATGGAACACGCCCACCTTGCCCACCTCGGGGTCGAGGTACCGCCCCAGCAAGGGAACGAGATCGAGGTAGCGTTGGCGGTTCCGAGCCTGGATGTCGAGCTTCTCGTAAAACTCCATGTGCCCCGGACGCCGGGTGGCCCTACCAAGGGCTTCGGCCGAATCGAGGTCCAAGATGATCAGGTGCGTCGCCTTGCACGGAAGCTGCTCGTGAATCTTCAGGAGCCAGTCGAGAGGCCAGTTTTCCTGCTGGTATACAAGAGTGCTCACGAAGGACCGCACGCTCACTACGTCGTGTCCTGCCGCTAGTGCCGGGCGAACCTTCGTGGAGAGCATCGCCATGCGGTCCGCCAGGAACATTGCGGCATGGGCTTCCACGTAGGACCCGTCCTTGAGCATCTGCCGGAGCAACTTGCCCGTGGGCAAGGTGTCATCGGGCTCGTTCACCCGAAGCACCGTCCGCCCCTGGGACTCTAGGTGCCGGGTGAGCCGGTCCGCTTGGGTATCTTTCCCTGTGCCGTCGCAGCCCTCAACAATGCAATAAATACCCACGGTTATGCCCTCTTTGTAGGATTATCTAACAGCACTGGCTTTCTCCTGGGAACAGCCACCTTACCCTACGGGTGTCAGAGGTGGTCCGCCCCAGCCGTTACCTACTACGGGGAAGGCAATCGGTTTTGAGCCCGTGGGGCTCAACTTCATGTCCCCGTGCGTAGTACCTGCGGGCAAGCCAAGGAGGGCAACATGTCCAACGTCATCGCCAACTCGTTCGTCAAGCGGCAGACCGCCGCCAGCCGGTTCTCCCACTTCAACGGGTCCTGGGGGTCGCTCTGCGACCTCGTGACCCGTAACTGGGGGAAGCGAAAGGCTGGTTACCGAGAAGGGGTCGTACTCGTCCCTGTTCCGGCGGACGGATTCTATTCCGGCACCGTGCCCCTGGTCGCGGGGATGCCCCTGCGGGCGACCTACGAGGCTCGTCGCCCCGGTGAAGACCCCCGGATGCACATCGGGGCCATGCCCCCGATGCAAGAGAACGGTCAGTACGATTACTGCGGAGCGAAGGTTCCGGCTGTCGCCGTGGACGTGGTGCTCTACGCCAGCACCGTGCTCGCCGAGGATGACGGGGACAACGAGCTTCCCGCTGAAGACGGCAACTGGGAAGTCATCTCCGTCAACGCTCGCATGTGCGAGGACGAGGAGCCCATCCCCCCGGAGGCCCTCATCGCCAACCACCTGCACGAGTCGGGGGGCACGAACACCCAGATGACGGACTCCGAGTTCGTCGCCGCCCTCCGCAAGTCTCGGGCCTACTGGAATCAACACGTCATGCTCGGATAGGGGGCTCAATCCAGGGGGGTCGCCCGTAGTAGGGCACGTTGGGGGACAACAGAACCAAACCCCCCAGGAGGTCCCATGACCATCATCAACCTGACCCCCCACGACATCGTGCTTCGGTCGGTGGACGGCACCGACCACATCATCCCGAAGTCGGGGATGGTTGCTCGTGTCACCTCTACACCGGGCACGAAAACCGAGATCCCTGGCTGCCCTGTCCAGGTCATGACCCCTGACACGTTTGGGGAGGTCATCAACCTCCCGGATCCGACCCCCGACACGATGTTCCTCGTGTCCGCGATGGTGGGCTCGGCGATGTCGGGCAAGCGTTCGGACATCCTTGTTCCGGGCACTGGCCCGAACGACGGTGCGGTCCGCAACGACAAGGGCCACATCCTGGCGGTGACCTGCCTCAAGATAGTCTGATGGGCTCAAACGGGTGACTGGGGGAGAAGGAGAACACCATGAACCTGAACCTCGCCGAAAAACTGATCCTCCGGGCGATGCTGACCCGGAGTTACTACGGCAAGACCGCCGTCTCCCGCCCCTCGGCAAGCCACATGGCGAACATCTGGGAGTTGGGTACCAGGCAACACCTCATCCTGTTCACGGATTTCGACCATGACATGACGCGGCCCCTGGAATGGGCGCTGTCCGTGATCAACGCCCTCTGCGAAAACCGAATCCCCATCCCCCGCTCCATCCCGAAGTTCCACACTTGGGGGGAGGCCAACATCTGGCTCCGCAACATCGTGACCGTGAAGTTCGAGGCCGACCAGGCGGATGCCCAGGAGGAACTCGATGACCCCCTCGGAAGGGTCCTCCTCGACACGGTCATCAAGGACGGCACGGTTCAGGACCCCTGGGGTGCTAGCCTGTCGAAGCCGACCTTCTGGTTGCTCGACAACCTCACCCTCAACGGGATCTTCACCATCTACTTGGCTGTCAACAACGCCGCACAGGACGCCCTATTCGAGGGTCTGCTGCCCTTCACCCTGGACCCCAGCGAAGGACCGGATCCCCGAAAGGCTGCCCACGAAGCCTTCCAGGAAGGGATGCGTTTCCTCCGGGAGGATCTCGAAGACGAGCTGGGACTTCGGTAACATGCCCACATGAAGGTCGTATTCCTGGACTTCGATGGCGTCTTGAACACGGGTTCCGGTCCAGGTCGGCACCCGATGGTCGGACACCTCAACATCATCACCGGACTCGGCAAAGCCAGCATCGTTGTCCACTCCTCCTGGCGGTGGGGTCGCACCGTGGAGGAACTTCGCCAGATCCTGCGTTCCTGGGGGGTCAAGGGCACCGTGCTCGACGCGACCCCTTCACCCATAGGGGTGAGAACCCTCAGCGGGATCGTGGTCCCTGACATCGAATGGGCTGAATTCAAGGGTGAGATCCCCTCCGACGATGAGAGGTGCATCTCCATCCAGAAGTGGCTCGACGCCCACCCTGAAATCGAACGTTACGCCATCCTGGAGGACTCCACAGCGGTGGGCTACTTCAAGGACCGTCCCGAGTACATCCAGACCGAAATCAACGTCGGTCTGACTGAGGAGCACGTCGCCCGTGCCCTGCGAGTGCTGCGATGAGCAAACCGCCCCTGGTCAAGATCAACGCCAAGCTCGTGACCCTCTGCAAGGAGATCGCAGACCTGACCCATGAAGCCTGCTCCGGCCGGGGTTCAGCACCGTGTAGGCAGCCCTACTCGTGCTGTCACCCCTCCGTGTGCGAGTTGGTCATCGAGCAAGCCAAGTGGGACTGGGATGCGTCCCTCCCCCGAACGAATCACCCCCAGTACCCCCTGATGAACCCGGACGGGTCGTGCTCCGCACCCCCGCACATGCGCCCCCTCTGTGCCGCCCACTGCTGCTGCATCCAGAACTTCGGGTGCAACCCCAAAGACACCGAATGGTCCCGGAAGTATTGGCAACTTCGGGACGACATCAACTACCTGCTGTCACAAAAAGCATCGTTCAAGCCGTAGTGGGGGCTCAATCCGAGCACATCGTCCGTAGTATTGGGCGGTGAAGGCACCGACTGTCCGGTGAAAGTCCGGCTTCTCAGTGGCCTGAAGGCCCGGTTCCCCGAGTAGGCGGAGGATGGGAGTCCTTACGGTGAAAGGCGGACTTGGCTGTGATGGTAAGCCGAGCCCTAACAAGGGTACTCCCCTCGGTTCCTTCACTACCCCCTCCCTTCCCCCTTGATGGCTACCAGGTTCTGCTGAGCCTTGGAGAGAGCCTTCTCCGCATCGGCGACCTGCTTCTTCTGGTACGCCTCCCTCAGCCCTTCCAGAACATCCGCCCACGTCTTCCCAGCGATGAACTCGGCGTGCTTCTGCTCTTCCAGGGGGAGAGCTTCCCGGAGGAACATCGCCATGTCGGTCAGCCGGATCTTCGGGGTGTCGTCCCGACGCTTCGGCTCGCACTGGTTGTAGGTCTTGCCGTTGCACAGGGCGGCTGTCAGGTGCATGACCCGACGCCCGTAGCCCCCTGAGGAGGCGTTGTAGCTGAGGTTCATGCCCTGGGCATGGCACGCCTGCCCCCGGGACATCAGCTTGGCTGCCAGGGTCTTGTCGGGTTCAACCCGAGCCTTTCGGCGGAGTTCCCGCCCCTGGTTCAGGTACTTGGTGGCGTCCGACCGCTGGATGTGGGTCGTGGTCTGGGCGATCTTGATCTGGGTCTTGAGCGATGCGTGGTTCATGGAATCCTCTCTGTTCGTTCAGGTGGTTGTTCAACGCGAAACGACCCGAACGGCAGAGGCGGACCCCGGCACCGAACCTACGTCTCAGAACTGGTGTAGCGTGGCTTCATCCTGACCTCCAAGATAGACGGCTTGTTCCCGCCGTCAAGTCCCTAGCGCCCCGTGCAGGAATCGAACCCGCCTATAAGGCCGATTTTAGAGATCGGTGGTCAGCCACTGACCCAACGGGGCCTTCTCGTCCCTACTACGCCCCTGGGGTCAGGATTGAGCCCCAGGGGCGGTGAAGTGAACCTTCTCGTCGGCACCGACCCAGCCTACGACCCCCTTGACCCCCGTGAGCCCCCGAACAGGCACCAAGTCAGCGCCTGAGGGTACAAGCCGGTTGCTCTCTACGGGTCCGACCCCTGGTTCAGCACTCAGGGTGATGTGGGGAGTTCGTCCGATCTGGCGAAGCCGAGTCGGGGGGTCCACGACGACTGCCTGGATGTGGTTGTTGTTGAAGTGCCCCACGACCTTGAGGTCCACCGTCTTCCCCCAGGGGAGTTCGGGCATGTCCCCGCCCTCCAGGAAGTGCCAGACCGTGAGGTGGTGGGCGAACACCGTGGGGTGCTCCGCCGGGAACGCCCGGAGAAGCCGTTGCTTGGACATCGGGGGCAGGAACACTCCTGCGTACACGACGGGGGTCGAAGGCATGTTCGCCCACCGCTCCGCCACTCGTGTTGCCGCGTCCGTCATGATGCCCCTACTACGCCCCAGGTTCTAAGGTTGAGCCGTCTGCCAGGTCGAAGGTGAAGGTGGCCCCTTGTCCCGGAGAGGAAGTCACCCGGATATCCCCACCAAGGCGGTCTACGATGGCTGAAACCAGGGCCAAGCCGACCCCAGTGCCCTTGTACTGCGGGTGGACCCGCTGGAACATCTGGAACAGCTTGTGGTGGTAGTGGTAGTCAATGCCAATACCGTTGTCCTTGACCGAGATGTCCCACCTACCGTCCCCCCGGGGAGATGCCGCGATGTGAACTTTCTTCGGGGATGACTCGTTGAACTTCACGGCGTTGTTGATGAGGTTCACGAAAACCTCCTGCAACAGCACCCTGTTGCCTACGACCGTAGGCAGGTGGTTCCACGTCAGCACATCGGTTTTCCGAAGGATCCCTCGGCGGTACTTGGACACCCGGATGTCATAAAGCAAAGACTCCAGGTTCACCCGGGTCAGAGGCATGTCATCCTTGGTTCGGACTGTCGAGAACCGATGAAGTCCCTCCACGATCTCAGCCATCTGGTCGGCATCATCCTGTATGTCATTGAGGAACTGAAGACCCTCGGCATCGAGTAAATGCCCGTAGTCCTCCTTCAGGGCTTGAGCGATCCCAGTGATGGTCCGAGGTGGGGACCGAAGTTGGTGGGCCGCAACCGAGGCGAACTTCTCCAGGTCAGCGTTGCGAGCCTCCAAATCGGCGATGGCAGACTGGAGTTTCCCCTGTTGCTTGATGTCGGCCCCGATGTCCCTGCCTACCGAGTAGAGCTTGCCGTTGAGGTGGACCGCATACCACTCGTAGACCTGGTAGATTCCGTTCTTCCCTCGGATCTTGCAGACGTAGGGCTCCTCTTGGATTCCTGCTTCAGGTTGCTCCCGATCTTCCCGTGCCTTGATGACAGAGTCCTTCTCCATCGGTTCCAGGAGCGAGATGATGGGCATCCCGTATAGGTCCAGGAGAGACCACCCCAGGTGTCGGGTCCACGCCTCGTTCGCCCACTCAAACTTCCTCTCCAGGATAGGGACTGCGGTGTCGGAGACCGCCATGAGATCCGAGGTGATCATAGCCCAGGTTGCCATCTGGGCTTCCCGCTCGAACCGATTGGTCAAGTTGCGAGCATGGGCATAGATGTAATCCTGGGTCTCTATAGCCAGGAACGCCCACTCCAGCCACACCCAGCGGGTGCTCTTGTCCACCTGGTCCTGGCGGTGCTTCCAACGGTTAGTGACCCTCTGGACAAGTCCCGTCTCTAGCGACCGCAACGTCTGGTCGGTCATCCCCACGTCTTCTGGGTGGATGAACTCCCGCCAGGAATGACCCACGATGTCCTGGTACTTCCACCCCAAGTCCCGCTCGAAACCCGGCCCCACCAGGAGGATGGTCCCGTCAGCAGATTTCTTCGGGAGGACGATGAGCAGGTCCCCGCTGACCTGAAGCCAGGAGTTCAGGGCTGGGCAGGGGTCGAAGGTTTGAGGGCAGGGGATGAGGGGGAGTTGCTTGATGACCTGGGTTCTAGTCCCCCACTTCAGGCATCCTAGAAGGGTAGCCACCCAGATAGTGGTGAAGAGGGCTACAGCCCACCAGGGAGCCCCCCAGGACAATGCCAGGGGGCCGTACAGGACAACGCCGAGGAAGAAGAACCAGCAACGCTTCACTTGGGCAGCACGGCGGTCTTCAACCAGAACAGTCCCAGTGCGTCGATGGTCTTCTGGAACGCCTCGGGGTCCACGGGCTTGGTCAGATAGGCGTTGCATCCTTCGTCATAGGCATTTCTCACGTCCCGTTCGTCGCGTGAGGTTGTCAGAACGATTACTGGCAGCCCTTTCAGAACAGGGTCCTTGCGGATCTCTTGCAGCACCTCCTGCCCATCCACCAGAGGCATCATCCAGTCGAGAAGGACTAGATCGGGCTTGGGGTCTTTGGCGTAGCCATTGACCCTCTGGAGCTTGTCCAACGCCTCTCTACCATTGGTCGCTATATCTAGATCGACCTGGTAACCCGCCTTCTTCAAGGCCCTCTGGGTCAGTCGGACATCCTGGGGGCGGTCCTCAGCCAAAAGAATCCGGTGTGTCGTCGTTGGCATGGGCTCACTTGGTGTTGTTGACGAGTCCGAGGATGTCGGACAAGTTGAGTCCTGCCAGCTTCAAGACCGCCGCCACGATGAGCACCGTGACACCCAGGACGATCCACTGGCCCCCTGCTGTCCAGACAGCCTTCCCCGCCGTTACGAGGACCGCATGGTTCTTCTTGCGGGTACCCATCTCTTCACGGATGATCTCCCGGACGAAGTCCTTGTCATCCTTGCCGGAAGCCTGTAGCTCCCGGCGGTCCTGCCGCTCGTGCCCCAGGAGGTCGAAGATGCGTTGCATCTCACCCTTTCGGGCGGTCTCGGCTTGCTCTGCCAGGAGTCGCATCTCACCGATGGAGCGGTCGAGGTTGTCCAGCTTCGCTGTCAGGGCAAGCTGAGACTCCCGAGCCAGCCGCTTCCCCTCTGTGTAGTCCCGTTGGAAGTCCGCCAACGTGACGGTCAAGCTGGACAGCACCTTTGCTAGGTCCGTAGGCGGGGGCTTCTTCGGAAGTCGGTCGGTCATCAATCCCCCAGATACCGTGAGGCGAGCCGGGTCAGCACCTGGTCTGCCAGATAGCGTCCAGTGAGCTTGCGGATGACCTGCCTGGGGGCATAGCCCGTCCCATCCCAGACCTCGGACTCATCGGAGGGATAGAGTTCCTCTACCTCGTGGAACCACCGCTGGTCGGTGTCCTTGAGGTATGGGGTCGTGTCATTGACATCGGGCTTCTTGGGCTCTCCGATGGTGCTGGGATCAAAACGTGGCATGTCCTCTACCCCCTAGCGGTTGCAGGTAGACAGTTGCTTGTCGAGGTAGCTCATCAGACGGCTCAGGGCGACCGTCCAATTGGTGACCTCCTCAGGACCCGCACGCCCCGACAGAACCAGAGCCGCACGCCCCTGCATGTGCTCGATGTTGTCGAGGATCTTCTGACCCATCGAAGAATCCGCCTTCAGCACCTCACGAGCCTGCCGCTCAGCCAAGTCCTGTTGGTCGGAAGCGGTCTCTGTGTCCCCCTTGCGGAGTGCCAACTGGCACTGCTTGAGGTGGTCCGAGACCTGCCGCAGAGCCGGGACGCAGAAGGAGACCGACTGGGTGCCCCAACCGAAGCCCACCGCCCGAGCCAGACCCACAGGGTACTGACCCGAAGGCATGTCCCGACCATCCGGCGACTGGTGATTCGGACCGAAGGCGTCGATGTAGCCGTGGTCGATGCGGTCCCGGTAGACCTTCGCCAGGATTGCCTTCGCCTGCATCAGGGAGAGGTCGGAGAACCGGGGGTCGAAGTCGAACTTCTCCCCGTCCATGCGACCCGTCTGCCCGGAGTCCGTCAAGGCCCCCCACCGCCGCTTCACCCGGAAGGTGCCGTTATCCTGCGGGAGGACGATTGCCTCGTAGAACTTGGACTTGTTCGCCCCGGCGTCGATGTTGTACATCATGTACGCCTCACGCTCCCGAACCTTCTGGACGTTCAGCCCATCCGACAGAAGAACCGGCTTGTGGGCGACCCGGCGAGTCGCAGCATACTTCTCCAGGACCGACATCCCCATCCAGGTCGGAACGGTCATCTGGGGGTAGGACGCCCGAACGTTGAGGAACGCTGTCTTCTCCTCAGCCTCCATCGACTGGTGCATCGCCAGGAGGGGAAGAAGATGGGCTCGCAGGGTAGGCTCACGGGACGCCAAGCGTCCGATCTCAACAGCCAGTTTGGCGATCTGAGTGGGCTTCATTGGGTGTTCCTCTCCGTAGGATTCAGGCCAGCCTGACTACCAGGCTCCCACCTGATCTCGGGCATAGAGGAACTAACGACGGGATCGCTACAGGTCGAGGATGATGACCCGATGTTCCTCAGGTTCCTGTTTCGGCGGGTCTCTCGGAGGTGGTGGCTCTGGGGCGGGGATTTGCAGGACGGGGCGCTCATCCCAGTACTTGCCAGGGTTCTGCTCTTTGCGGAGATTCTCCAACTCCTCGAACCAGTTGGGGGGTATGTCTATGTTAGTCCACCATGCCCATGATGCTGCTCCCGCCGCCGCCCCCAAAGGAAGGGCAAACGATCCATCTGTCATGGGGGTTGCGGCTGAAACCGGCAAAGGGCTTCTCTCGGCCCCGGACCTTCAGCTTGAAGCCGTAACCCTCCAGGGTCCGGCGGATGACCCCCACCTGGAGACCCGTCCGGGCGTTCAGGCACTGGAGTTCCCGATGGTCGAACTCCACCTTGTCGTCGTCCAGGAGATCCTCGGCGAACACCTCCACGGACTCGAACTCCGGGTCGTTCGGGTCGAGCCCCTCGAAGCGAACCTGAGAGGGATCGATCTCGTCCCCGAGGTCGAGCTTGCGAAGCGCCCGGCGCTCTGCCTTCTCCTCGGCTTTCTGGTCCTCTCTGTCCTGGTCGTGGGGGATGAAGCGGGTGCGAAGCATCTGGGAACCTCCGTTGCCCCTACTACGGACAGGTAGGCACCATTTGAGCCCCGAAAAGGTGCCGCTTTCGGGCGTCCTCACAGTAGGAGCACCCTGGGGCAAAGTCCTTGCACACCTGGGGGCGGTTCTCATAGATGCGGCATCGGACCTGCTTCCCGATCTCCCCAGAGAGGGCAATGCACCGCCCATTCCGTTCCCGCATCACGGGACCAAAGAAGCGGTCATCCCGAGTCATCCAGGGGGGCACAACTTCGTCACCCACTATCTCCAGGGTTACCAGAAGACCTTTGCAGCACGCTCCACAGGTTCGGCAGTCGTACATGGGTTGACCCCCCATCAAATAGCCGTCAAAGAGGAAACCCCCGAGAGGACATAAGGTTGGGTGTCAAGCAGCACGGGGCGCCATGCCGTAAGCCTCGGACTCCGTGATCTCCCGACCCGCCTCGATGAACAGAGCCTTGAGCGCCCGGTGGTACGCCGCCGCCCTGGAAGCCACCTGGGACCGGGGGAGTTCCCCGTCACAGAAGAGGTTCTCGGGAGACAAGCTGGTGTAAACATCCAGGCACACCGACTTGACCGTCTCGAACGGGCGGGCGGCGACCGCCTTGACCTGGGTGTACTGGAGCACCTGGGTCCGACCCTCGCCGTAGACCTCGTAGGCTCCCTGGCCCACCTTGGTCACGACGCCCTGGACGGTGGCCGTCCCACGGGCGGCCCAGGAGAAGCCCTCGAACTCGACCGTCTGCCCGACCTTGAGGGTCAGGGCGTCCGCCACGGGGACCACCGGGGTCTTGCCGTCCGCCAGGCGGCAGAGGGCCGGGGGGACGGTCCAGACGGTGCCGACTGCGTAGGTCCTCATCGTCCCACGGGACTCGTCCTGCCGGACCTTGATCTTCGAGGGGTTGACCTTGACGACGGTCCCGAGGGTCTGCTCGCCCTGATTCCGTCCGAACAGGACCTTGTCGCCGATCTTGAAGTTGCCCGTAGCCATCGTTGTGTCCATCTTGCGGCGTGTCGCCACGTTCTGGACCTACTACGGGTGACTCGGAAGGATTGAGCCCGGAACGTCAAGCAACCTTGAACATCGCCGTCAGCGCCCCTGGATCGATGGGGATCTTCAACTCCCGAGCGACCTTGACAGCCTCATCCGCTACGGCAATCCCCGAGACACGGGCAGGCTCCAGCCGGTACTGGCAGTAGAGCCCCACCGGCAACCCCTCCAGGATCATCCGCTTGGCGACGGTCTTCGGCTTGCTGTCCGCCTTCCACTGACCGTTCGGGGCAGGTGCCACCATCCGCTCCCCGAGCTTCAACCCCTTGATGTAGATGGTTCCGGGGATCGGAGCCCGTGGGTCCTCCGGGCGAGCCTTCCCCGTATAGACGGTGCAGCCCCGGACCTTGGACCCGTTGATGACGAGAGGCTCCCAGCACTCAACCCCTGGGGTCGGCTCCTTGCTCATCCCGGGCATCTCACCCCCGAGGATCCGCCGGAACCACTCCCGGACCTCTTGGAGGGCATGGCACACGTTCTCGAAGGTCACGTCCTCATGCTCATCCAGGGACGCCCTGGCAATCCGCTCAATGTAGCCCCCCTTGTTCAACTGGTAGCCAAGGGTACGCATCGACCGGGAGATCAACGCCTTGTGGGAGAACCCCGTCCAGATGAGGACCTGCTTGGTGTCATCCCCGTAGACGACGTGCCCCCGTTCCTCGCCCATCTTGTGGATACAGGCGGTGAAGATCGTCCCCTGCTCCGGCAGGTCTACCAAAGAGGAGAGGGCGTGCTTGGTATCAGTGTCAGGTTGCAGGATCGGCATGTCGTTGTGCCTCCTGCCCTGTTACGCGAATGGGGGTTGAATCACCCCCCCAGTCGAGTAATGTGCTCACCAGTTAGAGGTGCCTGAACATGAATGCGCTGCAAGCCAAGAAGATCGTCAACCGTGTCCAGTCGGGGAAGGTCTATGCTACGTCGTACCGCCAAACCGAAGTAGAGGATGCCTTTCGAGTCCTCAAGGTCGAACTGACGGCAGACCATCTGAAGCCTTGGACAGACGCCCTGGCTGTCAAGGTCGTGGACCCTGTGGACCAGGCAGCCCGTCAGGAAGCCAACCGGCAACGTATCGCCGCCAACCTCGCAGCCAAGGCTGCCCAGAGGCAGGACCGGGCAGAGCGTATCCGTCAGGCTCAGATCCGTGCCATCCGTGCCCAGCCAGTCATCGCGGAGAACATCCAAGGCGGAGAACTCGTCTCCCCGGAGGATGTCGCCGTCGCTGCGGGGCGTGCCGCGTTCGAGCAGGTCACCCAGACGGGCGTGGTCATCACCCCCCTGGAACCCGAGACCCCCGTCCCCCCGGTCTCCGAGACGCCCAACCTGTCCGGTAAGACGGTCGCGGAACTTCGGGCATTCGCCAAGGAGAAGGGGCTGAAGGGCACCTCGACCATGAAGAAGGACGAGATCATCGCCCTGTTGACGAACGCCTGAGTCCCCTGCCATCATGCCGAGCATGACGATCACCTACCAGAGCCAGTTCCTCATGCTCGTGCGGGTAACGCCCGCACGAGACGGAGGACTGCATGGAACGTGTCGAATCCGCTCGTGCTCGTCGTCGTCGGCTCGCAGAGACGATCTCTCGCCGCCGCCTCTCTAGCTACATCCACATCATCCTTGGGGGGGATTCTACAGCCCCCCACATGCCCCAACACCACTGGGTCAAGTCCGGCATCTGCTGCTGCAACTGCCGCAAGCGGAAGCACGGGGCTCCCAGGCAGGACATGGGGCTCTGCCACTGCGAGGCTCGTGAGCGGATCTACCGCTGGCGAAGCCTGAGCCTGGACATCAACCGTAGGGTTCTTCGCGGTGAAGACCCCTACGAGGTCGCCTAGATACAGGAGGAAGTCATGGAGAAGGTCATCATCGAAGTCCGAGCCGCCGAAGGAGGCTCGTTGATCATTTTATATTCCGATCTAGGGTAGGGGGGGTTGTTATGCCCAATCCAGCAGGAAGACCTCAACGACAACTACCTGATGATCCGATCAGGATCAGGTACCTTGAAGGCGTATCCGAAACGGCCATCAGCCGGGAATTAAGTGTTGGGAGGTCCTCCGTCCATAGGCGACTGCTTCGCATGGGGGTGCCCTTGCGAGATGCCGTACAGGCCACTGCCCTCCGCACTCGCCGAACATTCTGCATGACCCCCACTCTGCTGGATGTCGTGGATGGTCTGATGTTGGGAGATGCTTGGTTGGAGGTCAATGCGAACAGCGAAGGGCGCCTCTGCTTAGAGCAGATCCCTGAACGTGGCGACTGGCTCGACATGGTCGAATCCATCTTCGACTCCGAGGGAGTGACGTGCAGTCGGCAGCATCGACCGCCCCGTCAGGCACGTATCAAAGGTCGGGAGTTTATCAGCAAAGGGTCGATTGTTCTTCGTACCGGAAAGTACCAGCCGTTCACCGAGCAACGGTCTCGCTGGTATGTCGAAGGCAAGAAGCGAGTGCCTTTGGATGTGCGCCTAACCCCTCAAAGCCTGGCACACTGGTTTTGGGGTGACGGGTGTACTGGCAACAATGGTTATCGAATGGTGTTCCACACAGACGGCTTCAATGAGTCGGATGTGGACCTGCTCCAAGGTAAGTTACGGAGCACTTTTGGGTGGGAGGCGACCAAGCAGGAAAGACGGAAGGGCGTTTTTACCCTCGCCCTCTCCGAATCGGAATTCAGGCGTGACCTTGTGGGCCAGATTCGACCCTATTGCCCACCATGTTTCGCCTACAAGCTCAACATCAAGGAGTGATCATGGTCGAGCAAATCATTGTGGAAATCCGGGGTGCCGAGGGTGGTGAGGACGCAAAGCTGCTTGTTCGAGAGCAGGTGGGCATCTACCACAAGTTCTGCACCCGGAGGTGTCTTTGACCTGGAACTCATAGAAGACCAGCCCGGCATGGTCGTGCTGGTTGCATCAGGTCAGGGGGTCAAGCACGCCTTCCGACATGAGCCCGGAGGCCACAGATTTCAACGGGTGCCGCCCACTGAACGGAAGGGTCGGGTCCACACGTCCACCATCACGGTCGCCGTACTTCCGGTCCCGGAAGAGACCGCCCTCGCCATCCCGGAGAAGGACCTGGAATGGAAGACTTGCCGGGGGTCAGGAGCAGGTGGTCAGCATCGAAATGTCACGGACTCAGCCGTGCAGTTGACGCACCTACCCACCAAAATGACCGTCAGGTGCGAAGGCGAGCGGAGCCAACACCAAAATCGTCTGACTGCCTTAGCCCTCCTGCGGGCACGCCTGGCTGAAGCTCAGGAAGAATCCTCCCACCAGGGGCGGAACAGCACCCGACGTGAACAGGTGGGCACCGGGCAGCGGGGGGACAAGGTGCGGACCATCGCCCTGCAACGGGATCAGGTCACGCACCACCCGACCGGGAAGCAGATGGCGGCGAAGCAGTACCTACGAGGGGAACTAGACCTGCTTTGGTAGCAGGTGTGCAGGATGGATGTAGAGATCCCGCCCTTGGGTATCCTGGCCCGCCCGGTTGATGACCCCTGCGGCAACCATTGCATCTAGAAGGAAGGCGAGGGGCTCGACCGGCCACTGGGCGTAGGTCATCTTGTCCTCCCCCTTCCAGATGCCCGCTTTTCGCATGTTGTGGAGACAGGACTTCACGAAGTCCCGGTCGTACCCCGTCATCTTGGTCAGGTCATCGAGGTGCTTGCGGTGACCCAGCCCCACAAGGAGCAACACCGCTGCCTTGAACACGGGACCTTGTCGAGGGCCGAACCACTCCCGGGTGCTATCCAGTAACTCGGTCGCCTTGTCAACTGTTGTCATGGGGTACCCCTTGTCCGACTGACCGGACACAGACGTACTACGCTCGGGGGCTAGGAGTTGAGCCCAGCGATGACCTCATCTATCGAGGATGAGAGGTCCGGCAAGTCATCCTCCAGGACAGGACGGGAGGTGAAGTCCCAGACCCCCTGGAGTTCTTCGGCATAGGGGGGTCGCCCCCAGACCGCCTTGTACTCCGCGATGATGTCCTTGATGGCGGCGTCCATGATGTCCGCAGGACCGTCCCCGTTGTAGAGGGAATCCAGAGGCCCGTGGACTCCTGGGATGGCGTTCAGAAGGCCCTCCCCGGAGTATCCAGGGGGTTTATGGATGCCTGGCTTCCCCGGCCTCATCGCCCACCATCCCGCCTGCTTGGGCCAGCCAAAGGGAGGGAGGTAGCCCTCACCCTGCTCGAAGCGGTTCACAGCAAGGGGGGCATCGCTGTCCTCACGGTTCTCCAGAGAGACCACATCCCAGAAGCCGTCTGCCCCTGTGTGAAGAACTGCTCCCCCGTGGCGACGGATGATTGTCTCCATGTCCTCGGACATCACCTTGGCGGGCGTGTCCCCCCAGAGGAGTTCAGCCATCCTGAACCAGAGCCCGTTCTCGATGACCTTGTAGAGTTGCTCCGGGGCGATGACGTAGAAGGACGCAGAGTCCGTCCCTGCCAGGGCGGCGATACGCTTGAGCGCCACGCACGCGAGCCTACCCCGGTTGGAGATGATGCTCGCCGTTTTGCCAGAACTCAGCCGCTGCTGGAGCAGGTAGATGGCGGTCTCGTGGTCGTTCGCCAGGGTCCGCAGGAAGTCATCCAGCCCGAGGCTCAACTGGTCGAGTTCTTCGAGGTCGGCAACAGCCATCTTGATCGCCTTCTGGAACACGGTCTCCATGTGAAGCGCCCGCTTGTAGGGGCATTCCTCGGCGGAGACCGCTCCGATGTACTTGGCGAGGATGGATGCCTGCTTCTGGGCGTCCACGGCAGAGGGACCGAACATGCCAACCATCTTCTCGGCGAGCCCATCCGTCTCTTCGGTGACCTTGCTGTAGATCCTCTCGAACAGGAGATGGTCCCCGTAAGAGGAGGAACCCCCCACCTGCCAATGGCTCGCCAGGTGGTTCCAGGCGAGGGACCGGAGGAGCCCCAGGACCGATGCAAGGGTGTCCTTGGCGGTGTTGATGGCTCCGGGCTTTCCTTCAGTGTAGCCCCTCTTCCACATGGTTCTACCCAATGCCCGTGCCATCTTGACCCTCTTGCCCTTGTTCCGTTCGTCTTGGACCCACCGCCAGAACGCCCCGATGGGCAAGGCGGTGTGTTCTCCGTCCTTGTAGAATCCCGGCCGGTCATACTGCTTCTTGTACGCCCCGATGGCTTCTTCAAGAGACTCGAAGCCGAGCATCACCTTGTCTTCGTCGTAGGCTCCGTCCCAGGGATTGTGCTGGTGGATGACGACGACCAGGCTGCTGTCGTGGTTGTCCCCCACGTACACGTCGAGCTTGTCCCCGTCCGAGCCCTCTGTCCCACGGATCTTTCCTTTGATCATGTTGACCCCCAACGCCCCACTATGGTAATCTCCGGAGCATGGATTCGACACCTAATGCCTACGGCTTCTGGACGGTAGTTGGTGATGTCCCTTCCCGACGTGGCTCGGCTCGTGTCGAGGTCCGGTGCGTATGCGGGAAAGTGCGTGTCCGGGAGTTGTGCGACCTCCGAGCCGGTCGCTCGAAATCCTGCGGCTGCCGTCAGAAGGCTCGTGTCGTAGTGACCCCAGGAGATTCTTTTGGTGACCTTGTGGTGCTTCGTGATCTTTCCCGTCAAGGGGACAAGCACCGCAGCATCGAGGTCCGATGCTCTTGCGGAGGCATAGCGGAGGTGCTGTTGGAAAACCTCACTTCGAGACGGCAGGGTTCCTGCGGTTGCCAGAAAGGCAATACAACCCACGGGCTCTCGGGTTCTCCCGAACACCAGACGTGGCGGTCGATGCTTTCCCGGTGTACCAACCCAAACGACGTTTCGTGGGAAAACTACGGGGGCAGGGGGATCGAAGTATGCCCCCGCTGGTTGCACTTCGATGCGTTCTACGAGGACATGGGACCACGCCCTTCGGGACACACCATTGACCGAAAAGACACGAACGGGGACTACACACCTGCCAACTGCCGCTGGGCTACC
>Ga0172375_10003338_pt1 | contig 24427 bp, 14 predicted proteins | sample LakKiv1m_FD_114537 | JGI IMG/M metagenome (GOLD analysis project Ga0172375, IMG submission 114537) | Freshwater microbial communities from Kabuno Bay, South-Kivu, Congo - kab_092012_11.1m | ecosystem: Environmental > Aquatic > Freshwater > Lake | place: Democratic Republic of the Congo... | reverse complement strand
GGCTTTACCGGCTCGGGCAGCGCCAGCACCAGCGCCACACCTGGCACCAACGTCGGCAGCGCCACCATCATTGCCAGCGCGGGCACGCTGGCCGCAACCAACTACGACTTCACTACCCTGAGCAACGGCACGCTGACCATCACCAAAGCACCGTTGACGGTCACGGCCAATAACGCAGACATTGTTCAAACGGGTGTGGCTTATACAGGCGGCAACGGGGTGGTCTCCAGCGGTTTTGTCAACGGCGAGCTCAGTAGCGTGCTGGGTGGAACCCTGAGCTACAGCGGTACCAGCCAAGGCGCTATCACCCCGGGCAGCTACATCATCACTCCTGGCGGATTGACCAGTAACAATTATTTGCTGAGCTTTGTCGATGGTACGTTAACCATCTCGCCGGTCTTTACGCCTGTGCCAATGACCGTCCCGCCACCTGTTCCGACCCAATCAACCGGTAGTCAGGGCCCAAGCCTGCTGGACAGCGGGCCTGCAGCGTCGGTACCAATAGCCCTTGCGAGCCAGACGACGGCAACCAGCACCAACTCCAACGTCAGATCCAACTCCAGCGCCAGCTCCACCAGCACAACCGGCAGTACGGCTGATACGGATGCCGGTGTCCCAACCATCAGTGTCACGGTGGCCAGCCTTGCGCGTATGACCCCGGCCCAAATTCGCCAAATCACGCCAACCCAAATCGCCAGTCTGGACACGCCCGCCTTGCAGGCTTTGCAGCCTGTTCAGTTATCTGTATTCACCAAGGCACAGGTGCAGGCTTTGCGTACTGAGCAAGTTCAGCAATTGAACTTGCCCCAGCTTCAGGCCATGATTCCTCAAAACTTTGCCAACCTGTCGCTGGCACAGGCCACGGCGCTGTTGCCTGAGGCCAAACGTGACTTGCTGCGGCTGGCCGCCGTGGCACGCGAATTTGGTAGCAACACACAGATGGACTTTCGCCAGGCCAACGATTTTGCGCAAAGTCTGGCTCCGTTCGTGCAGCAATTACAGCGCTCGGAGGAATTTGGCCAACGTGTTGCAGCCATGCCATGGAACCCGGCCTTGGCCAAGTTGCGCTACGGCGCATGGCCCACTTTCCCCGGGATGCAAGTTGCTTTGGTCAGGGTTGCTGGCACACCAGACAACAGAGACCCCTTGGTTCGTCTGGCCACAGAAATTGGCGCTTATTTTTCGACCAAGACGGCTGAGACACTGTTTCGCGGTGTCGAGCACCTGATTCCGGTTCGGCGTGTTCTGCAAGGCAAGGCAGTGCGCACCCTGCTCGATGTCAGCCCGGTTGTTGGCAACCTGTTGTCGCTTTACACCGTCACTACCGGCAAAGATGCGCTGTCCGGTGAAACGGTTAGCCAGGTTGAGCGGGCGCTGGCGGTGCTGGGCACTGTGCCAGGGGGCGGGGCCTTGCTCAAGGTAGCCGGCAAATCCAGTGTCAGCCTGGTGCAAAAGCTGTTGATCAAGGCCAATCAAGGCAAACTGACCGAGCTCAAAGACGTGGGCGAATTGGCGCTCAAACTGGTTGACATCTTCCAATCAGAAGCCACCAAGGGCAACGCAACTGCCAGCCCGGAAATAACCGCTGAAGCTCAAGCGCTTTTCAATGATTTGATGCTGACACCTTGACATGGATGAAGACACCTTGGTATTCACCTCAGGTCTGCTCTGCTGCGAGCCACTTTTGACCCACCAAGGCCTTGTGACGGGCAAACTGATCCAGCAACGCCGCAGGGTCAGACTCAACCATCAACAGCTTACGCTGCGCCGGTTTCATGAATTGCTGTTGCGCCGCATGATCCAGAAACGTGATCAGCGCGTCGTAATACCCTGCCACGTTGAGCAGCCCCACCGGCTTGGCGTGCATGCCCAGTTGCGCCCAAGTCCAGATTTCAAACAACTCCTCAAATGTACCGATGCCGCCGGGCAGCGCAATAAAGCCGTCTGACAGCCCGGCCATGCGCGTCTTGCGCTCGTGCATGCTCGCGGTAACGATCAGTTCGCTCAATCCGGCGTGTGCTACCTCTTTGCGCGCCAGTGCCTGCGGGATCACTCCCACCACGCGCCCGCCACCGGCCAGCACAGTGTCGGCCACCACGCCCATCAGACCGATGCTGGCCCCGCCGTACACCAGCCCGACACCACGCTCCAGTAACGCCTGCCCCAACGCGCGCGCACCCGCCGCATAGTCAACCAAACGCCCGGGGCTGGAGCCGCAATAGACACAAACCATTTTCATGCCGCAATTATGCGGTGACCCGCAAACCGTCCAGACTGGCGTTGCCATCGTTTCGCCGCGCGACAGCCGACTGGCAGCTTGGTCGCATTTGGGCTTTATCTGCCAACCAAATCTGATTAAGATCGCAGCATGCTCGCGTCCCTGCTCAACCGCCACTCGTTGAAGGCGCGGGTCACGCTGATGACGCTGCTGCTGTTTCTGCTGACCTTGTGGGGTTTGGCATGGTATGCCAGCCACGAACTGCGCGATGGCATACGCACCCAAGTGGCGCGTCAGCAAAGTTCGGCGCTGGCACTGTTAACGACAACGACCGAAGAAAAGTTGGCCGAGCGGGTACAAGCGCTGGAAACCGCCGCTGGTGAGATCAATAGCGCGCTGCTGCACCAACCCAAGGTGCTCCAGGCGCATTTACAAAACCATTTCAACTGGTCGGGGCTATTCAGCGCTGGCCTGCTGATCGTCGATCGGCAAGGGCGTCAACTGTCCTCTTCCTCGTACCAAAGAACCCAATTGGTGCCGCATGACAGCGACCAGCCCTTTATACAAATGGCCCTGGCGCAAGAGCAGACAGTGATCGGACAGGTCACGCTCAATCAGACTTCCAAAACCCCGCAGTTTGGCATGGCCACACCCCTCAAGAACCAGCTCGGTCAGACCGTTGCAGTGCTGGCTGGCCTGGTTGATCTGACCCGTCCAAATTTTCTGGATGTCATCACGCAGGGCAAGTATGGCACCACCGGCGGCTATCTGGTGATTGATGCAGTGCAGCGGCGCATCATCTTTGCGTCAGACCCACGCCGACGCTTGGAGCAGCTTTCAGAACCCGGCATCCACCCGGGCACCGACCAACTGCTGGAGGGCTACAGCGGTGCCAGAGTATTGCGCAACCCGTTCGGCCAAGAGGTCCTGGTGCAAGGCCAAGCGCTGTCCATCGTTCCCTGGGTGGTTGCCGTGACCTTGCCCACCGACGAAGCCTATGGCCCGATCAAAGCCATGCAACAACGCCTGCTGGTAACCACGGCGCTGGCCACTCTGATCGCGGCTCTGCTGGTATGGTGGCTGATGCGCGCAACCCTGGTGCCGGTCTTTGACACCATGAAACGGCTGACCGACATGAGTGCCTCGACCGAACCGGCACAACCGCTGCCAGTGGTCAGACAAGACGAGCTCGGGCTATTGGTCACCGCCTTCAATACACTGCTGCAACGTCAGCTCAGCAACCAGGCAGCGCTGCAACACCACGCCGAAATGCTGGCGCGCACCGAAGCCGTTGCCAATATCGGAAGCTGGCACTGGCAAGTGGCCCCTGACCGCGTGCACTGGTCTGAGCAGTTGTTCCGGATTTACCAGCGCGACCCGGCCCAAGGCGTCCCCACTCTGGATCAACAAGCCAGCTATTACCCGCCTGCAGACCTGCAGCGATTGCGTCAAGCCATCGCTCTGGCGTTGGCCAAGCACCGACCCTACGAGATTGCGCTTGATCTCCAACGCGCTGACGGCAGCCTGCGCCACTGCATCGCGCGCGGTCGGGTCACGCTGGGGCCGGATCAAACGGTCGCCGAGGTCTATGGCACGCTACAGGACATCACCGAACTCAAACAAGCCCAGGCCGCCGTCGCGGCCAACGAAACACGATTGCAAGAAATATTCAACACCGCACTGGATGCGGTTGTCGGCATGGACGAGCAGGGCCGCATCACCCATTGGAACCAAGCCGCAGAAACCATGTTTGGCTGGCAGCACAAAGAAGCCGTTGGACAGAAACTGGGCGACCTGATCGTTCCGCCCCGATACCGTCAGGCGCACCTGGTGGGGCTGCAAAACTTCTCCCACAATGCGCAGTCCCAGGTCTTGCACCAACGCATTGAAACCACGGCGCTGCGCCGCACTGGCGTCGAGTTTGCGGTGGAGTTGTCAATTTTGCCGTTCTACACAGAAGGCAAGCACCATTTCACGGCGTTTATGGCGGACATTTCTGAGCGACGCACGGCGCAGTTCCAACTGCAGCTCGCCGGCAATGTGTTCAACCACGCCTTTGAAGGGATCACCATTACCGATGCCGAGGCCAATATTCTGGATATCAACGAAAGTTTCACGCGCATTACCGGTTACAGCCGTGCCGAAGTCCTTGGACAAAACCCTCGCTTGCTGCATTCAGGCAGACAAGACGCCGCCTTTTACCAGGCATTTTGGGCCGCGCTGTTGGACAGCGGCCATTGGTGTGGCGAAATCTGGAACCGGCGCAAGTCGGGTGAAATTTACCCGGAATGGCTTGATATCAGTGCCATCAAAGACAGCCAGGGCGTAACACAACAATATGTGGCCCTGTTTTCCGACATCACGGCGCGCAAAGAGCTGGAAGATCGCATCCGTCAAATGGCGTTTTTCGACCCCCTGACCAGCTTACCCAACCGGCGACTGCTGAGCGACCGGTTGGGCCAGGCGCTGCTGGCGGGCAAGCGCAGTCACAGTTACGGTGCACTGATGTTTCTCGACCTGGACAACTTCAAACCGCTTAACGACCTGCATGGTCACGCCCTGGGTGACCTGTTGCTGACCGAAGCGGCGCACCGGCTCCAGACCTGCGTGCGGCAAAACGACACCGTGGCGCGCATCGGTGGCGATGAATTTGTGGTGATGCTGGCCGAACTTGATGCGGATCAGGACCTGGCCACAGCCCAAGCTTTGGCGATCGCAGAAAAAATACGCGTCTCACTGTCCGAGCGCTACCAACTGATGCCAGCCCCTGCCGATCAGGCCCCGCAGGTGATTGAACATCATTGCAGTTGCAGCATCGGCGTGGCCCTGTTTGAACCGGGCCAAAGCGATCAGGAGGCGATCATCAAGCAAGCCGACGCTGCCATGTATCGGGCCAAGGCCAGCGGCCGCAACCAGGTGCAACTGGTGGCACCGACCCACCCGGACAGCGGCACGCTCAAAGCCGTTTGAGCACTTCGGCAACGCAGCGCTCAATGCCCACAAACACATCACTGAGTTTGGCATCGTCAAACATATAGGCCGGAGTGCTGACCAATTTGTGAGCTTCGTCAATGACAATGTCGCGCGCACTTGGCGTATTGCGGTTTTGTTGACCCAACTGCGTCAATGCCGCAGCGCAACCGGCATCATTGCCCAGCGTCATGGCTGCGCCATCGTGCGCCTGGTGCAGTGCCAACGCCACCAGTGCCGGCGCAATGCAAATTGCTCCGACTGGTTTTTTGGCTGAAAAAAAGCCACTCACAAAAGCCGCCACATCCGGGCGCACGTCGGCCTGGGCACCTTTGAACGCAAACGAGCAGTGGTTTTTAGCCACGCCATAGCCACCCGGCATCAGCAACGCGGCGTAATCCGCCACTTTGGCTTGGGCCAAATCCAGACACTGGCCAACTCGGGCAATGCGGCTGGATTCCTCCAGAATATTGCGCGAGGCCCCAGGCACTGGCTCGCCGGTGACATGGTTAATCACATGAAACTGCGGCGCATTAGGGGCAATGCACTGGAACGCTGCACCGTGCTGATCCAGCGCCAGCAAGGTCAACACGGCTTCGCGCACTTCAGCACCGTCCAGGTGGCCGCAGCCTGACAACAAGACGGCAATTTGGGGCGACTCGGGGGCAGATGACATGGCTTTCTCCTTGGGGTTTGGTGCATTATCCAACCACACTTGCACGCATCGCAAGGGGGTGCCGTTTTGCAGCCAATAGCGGTCGCAATTGGCACAAAATGCAACGGCCGCAGACCGCCCGAGGCCGCGCTGCCACAACTCGCGGGGAGTTATGCAGAGTGTCCCTAGGCAAACCCATGCGCCAACTTGCTGGCCTGCTCCTGCGGCTTGAACTGGTTAAAGCGTGGCAGAAACTTGTCCCAGTCGATGATATGGCTGTCGAGCTCGGGGCCATCAACGCAAGCGTGTTTGCGTACCATCTTGCCGTCCATGGTGACAGGCACCATACAGGCACCGCACATACCGGTGGCATCGACCATGATCGAGTTCAGGCTGGCCACGGTCTTGACACCATAGGGCTTGGTCAGGTCGCTGACGGCGCGCATCATCAGCGGCGGGCCGATGGTTACAACCTCGGCAATTTTCCGACCTTGACTGGCTTGCTTGTTTTTCAACATCGCTTCAAGCGGGGTCGTGACAAATCCCTTGGTGCCGAAGCTGCCGTCGTTGCTGGTGTAGATCACATCAAGCAAGGTCGGAAACTCGGCTTGCAACCGGGCCACGCGCTCGCCGTTGCCAACCCAAAACAGCAGATCCGAATTGCGAAAACCGGCGATCAAAGTAACATGGTTGCCCAGCCGCAGATGCGCACGCATGATCGGATAGACCGGCGGCAGCCCCAGGCCACCGGCCGTAAAAACCACGGTTTGCTGAGCGGTGTAGCGGTGCAGCTCGCTGGGCCGCCCCAGCGGGCCGGCAATACCGCTGAAGGCGTCGCCAACAATCATTTTGTTGATGGCGATGCTGCTCGCTCCCATGCCTTGCACCACCAGGCAAATAGTGCCGGCCCGGGCGTCCCAGTCGGCCAGCGTGAGCGGGATCAGTTCGCCTTTTTCCCACGGCAACACGCGCACAAACTGACCCGCCTGGGCGGCCGCTGCCAGCAGCGGAGCATGCACAATGAACTCGACAATGCCGTCGGCCAGGTGGATTTTTTCAAGAATGGTTGGTGCCGCGCCAGCCAGCTCGGTGTAGTGGCCAGCGGCGCGTACCCGGCTCTGAATTTGCTCGACCGTCAGGTCGATGTTGCCAACAATTTCACGCGCTGCCGCTTGGCCGTCGCCGGCGGCGCGGATCGCCGTGGAGCCGCCGCGCGCGGCATCACCGCCCGAATAAACCCCGGACAATGAAGTCAGCTGTGAGCCCGTGGCCACGTCGATGGTGCCCCACTGGGTGGTTTTGAGGCTGGGCTCAGCGTCTTTGATGATCGGGTTGGGCGTGTTGCCCAGCGCCATGATGACCAGATCGACGGCCATCGGTTCGGTCTGGCCGGTGCTCACCGGGCTGCGCCGCCCCGAGGCATCGGGTGCGCCCAGTGCAATCACGTCAAGCAGGCTGTGGCTGACAAAATGGGTCTTCTCGTCGCCGATGAATTCGCGCGGTGCACGCAGCTCTTTGAGCTCAATGCTTTCTTCAAACGCGTGGTGCAGTTCCTCAACGCGCACTGGCATTTCAGCTTGGGTGCGGCGATAGACGATCGTCACCAGGCCACCGAGGCGGCGTGCCGTGCGCGCGGCGTCCATGGCCGTGTTGCCACCGCCGATGACCATGATGCGCTTGCCACGCGTCTCGGGCAGGGGCGTTTCGTAGTCGGCGTGCAGACCTTGCATCAGGTTCACGCGCGTCAAAAATTCGTTGGCCGACATGACGTTGAGCAAATGCTCACCCGGCACGTTCATAAAGCGCGGCAAACCGGCACCGGTACCGACAAATATCTTCCAGAAACCGGCCTGCTTGAGGTCTTGCAGCGTGGCGGTCTTGCCGACAACAAAATTGGCCACAAATTTGCCACCGAGCAGCTTGATTTTGCCCACCACATCGTCGATCAGGTCGTTGGGCAACCGGAACTCGGGGATGCCGTAGCGCAGCACGCCGCCCAGTGCGTGAAAGGCTTCGAACACGGTCACCGGGAAACCCTCAGACGCCAGCAGGTACGCGTTGATCAGACCGGCCGGGCCCGAGCCCACCACCGCCACCGGCGGCTTGGTGGCCATGGCCCAGGGGTCAGGCCGATTGGCAAAGCGCGCGGTGATGCCTGCGGCGTTGACCAGCTTTTCGCGCTGCGGCAAGTACCACTCGATCTGGCCGATCTCGATCGGCTGCTTGGCGTGCGTGCAAACGCCCTGGCATTGCAGCTCTTGCGGGCAGACGCGCCCGGTCACATTGGGCAGCGGGTTGCAGTTTTCGATCAGCTCCATCGCTTCGCGAAAGCGTCCGGTACCAAGCAGTTCGAGCATGTGCGGAATATGAATCTTGACCGGACAGCCGCCCTTGGGCTCGGCTTTGCCAGCGACATGCAGACCCAGCTCGCACGGCTTGTCTTCACACTGCTTGTCGCGCAGCGCCTCGAGCCAGACAAACAGCTCAACCTCGCGCGCGCTGTAGCCCTGGCTCATGTAACCGAGGTAACCCTGGTTGACCAGACCAAAGTCTTGCGAGCGCTCAACCGGGTCGCGCATGAAAGGCGGAATGAAGTTTTCGGCCGGCCAGTTTTGCGACAAGCCCTTGAACATCGGGTAGCGCCCGGACAAGTGTTGGTCGATGGCGCGCACAAACTTGCGTTTGAGTTTGAGCGGCACGTTCCAGACAAAGCGCAGCAGCACCTTGCTGGTATCGTCGTCACGCAGCATCAAGTTCCACAGCGTGCGGATGAAGTCCGGGCCGAGCTCGTCTTGTTGAAACTCCCAGGCAATGGCAGCGCAGCCGTCGGCAATGAAAATGTCGCGAAACGCCTGCGGTTCGCTCAGCAAGCGCCGACGCAACAGCGCCAGTTGGCGATGAAAGCCCTCGACCGCTTCGGTTTGCTCGAGTTCGTCGATCTGCAAGCGCGTGGCCTGTAGCGTACTGCTGGCGCTGAGGTAGCGGCCCAGCTCGTTGCCGTTGCTGGCGGGGCTGTTGGCGCTGCTCACGAAATAATCTCCGCGTCGCAATTGGCCGCGACCCGCTTGATACGGGCTTGCAGTTCGGGCGTCACCTTGACCCGATCCAGCGCGCCTGCGATCAACTGCCCGACATCGCGCGCTTGGCCGTTGACCACAATCCGCGCCTTCTCAAACAGCTCGGGCAAATCCTGATAGCAGGTCTTGCAGTCGGTGCATTTGACCTGGTCAGCCATGTCGTAGCTGACCAGCGCCGACGCCGCGGCCACAGCCGCGCTGCTGGCGGTCGCTCTGCCAGGGCTGCCCGCGTTGGGCGCAGGAGCCACGATGGGGATCACCCGGGCAGAGCCGAAGGGCGCTTTGCTGGCTGCGGCCAGCTCGGACATGGCACGCGCAAACGAGTCCAGAGACGTGTCGCGCTGCGTCACCGAATCCTGGTACTGCGCCTGAAGATTGGCCATACCAGTGCGGTGCTCTGTCGTCAATTTTTCGACATGTTGCCCGGCCAGAAATTGCAGCAATTGCCAGTATTTGCGCCGCTCTTCGACCAATGCAACGATGGCTTCGGACAGGGCGATTCTGGTCAGGTGCCGGTCGGTGTCAGTGGACCAGATAAAGGCCGTCTTGCCGGCGCGCTCGGCGTTGGGCAGTTCCACATAGGTCTGAACCGGCAGCGCATTGACAGCGTCTGCGGCGAGCGGCTGAAACTGCTTCTTGAAGCGAATCTCACCCAGGGCAAAGTGCGCTGGTGTCAGCGCTATCGGCAGCATCTTGAGCTGGCCCGCGTCGTCCAGGTATTCCAGTGTGTTGCTGGCCCAGGTCTGATCTGGCTGCGGGTTGCCCTCCAGTGAGAACCAGTCGTGCAGCGTGTTGCCACGGCGCGGGTCGTGCACAAACACCGGGTTCATGCGGCTTTCAACCGCCAGGCGCGAGCGCTGGTTGGAGGCCGCATCGCCAATGCCTTGTTCGCCCTGGCAGGGGGTATAGACATCGAGCAGGGCTGGGCCTTGACTGTAGGTCAGTGCCTCCAGGGTGTTCTTGAGAAAATGCCCTTGCAGTGCCGTGCTGGTGGCGCAGACAAACACGTTGGAGTGGAACGCTGCGATCAGGGCGAGCTCTTTGCGCGACTCGTGCTTGCCGCTGGCATGGTGACCAAAACGGGCCAGATCGGCGTCTTGCGCGATGAAGCTGGAGGTGCAGGCCTGACCGCCCGTATTGGAATATGAGCCGGTGTTGAGTACCAGAATTTTGAGCGGCGTGCCACTCATCAGGATGCGCGAGAGTGCGCCAAAACCAATGTCGTAAGTGGCCCCGTCGCCGCCGATCGTCATCACGGTCGGCATCAGGCCCAGCTCTTTGACGCTGAACTGCTCCCAGGACAGTACGCGCAGCGCCGGGTCGTGAACCTTGGCATCGTACGCATCTGCCAGCTCCAGCTCGGCCAGGCGCAGGGCGCGCACGTCGCTCACGGTTTGGGCAGCAATCCCTTCAAAGATGCCCTTGGCCAGCGGCTGCGCGTCCTGAAACAGACTGTTGACCCAGGGATCGTTGAACGAGTTGAAGGGGAAAGTTGAGGCATAGACGCTGCTACAGCCGGTCGAGTTGGCAACCACCGTGCCGCACGGCCCGTTGCCGTTCGGGCCGCTTTCATAGAGGTACAGGCGTTTTTGCAGGGTGCTGACGAGTTGACCGATGCGATCGGCGCGGGCGCGGTCGAGCTTGGCAACGGCGCATTGCTTGGCGCACAGGCGCTCAAGCAAGCTGTCGAGTTCGCGGATATGTTCGCGGCGGCGCCTTTCGGTGATGGCGTGGTTGGTTGACATCACCAGATGGGTGGCGGTGACCTCGCCGCAGCCACGGCAGGCACCGTGACCGCCGGTGGTACTGTAATAATTGTCGCGCTCCAAAAACAGCCGTTTGATGTCACCACCCGGCTGCGTTGCGTCAGCCACAAAGCGTTGTGGCGTATTGGCCGTTTTGCGCATCCATTCGAAGCGCGTCTGCAACCCGGCAAGCAGTGTCGCATCCTGCCCGGTTGAGACCAGGGCACCCGGCCCGCAGACCTCAACGCATTCCAGGCAACCGGTGCATTTCCACGGGTCGATCGTGACCGCATAAAGCCCACCACTGCCCGGTTTGGCCTTTTCCATGGCGTCAAAAAAGGGCCGGGTTCGCGCCACCGGGTACAACGCCAGAACGTCAACCAACTTGCTCAAGTTGCGCAGCAACGTGACGTTGTCGGTCTCCAGATGAACTGCTGCTTCGGCCAGCAATTCGTGCAAGGGCCGGGCCTGTTTGCTCTGGAGATAGAGCTCGCGCACGCTACTGGCCAGCGCATGGACAGGTTCGCGCATGGCATCACGCTGCGCTTGCGTCATGTCGATCTGGCCAATGCCGGTCAGCAGCAACTCGGCAATGTCATGCACGCGGTTCGGGATGGCGTTATCCGGACAGACCAGGGCGCACTCGATACAGCCGGTACACAGGTCGGCCTGAAACGTTGGCACGGTTCGTCGGAACAGGCCTTTATCCTTGTCACCAGCGCTGCCCGCTGGCATGAACAGGCCGGTGCCGGGCAGCACCGGGGCTTCAGCGATGGTGCCATCACGAAAGGGCTGTGACACCATCGCGTCAAAATAGTCGCGGTCGAACAAACCAGAGCAGCCAGAGTTGCCACTGCTGCGGCAAATCGACGCCGACGCTGATTCGGTGCGAATGGCAATCGGATCGGGCAGCGTCTTTAACTGTGCGAACGCGGTAGAAGCGTATGCAACCCGCTGTGTGGCCTCGATACCCTCCTTGATGACCGCCATATTGCCGGCAATCACGGCGTTGCCTTTGCCACCGAACTTTTTGCTGATCTGCTGCTGGATTTTCTTCAACAGGGCATCGGCACTGGCACCGGCGCAAACTTGATCCACGTGGCCAGACAGCGCGCCGATAAAGGCGATGCCCATCATGCGTGTGGCCAGCTCTGGCGTCGGAGCGTGTTTGCGCGCCACGGCAAAGGCGTCGATGATGAAAAAGTTGATTTTTTTCTCAACAAGGGTCTTGCGGGCCTGATCCGTCAACTGTAGCCAGACCTGTTGCGGCGTGGCGTTGGACTGCAGCACGAAGGTGCCCCCCGTGACCAGACCAAGCAGCGGATTGGTGTGGCTGAAAACCTTGTGGTCGGGCGAAATAACGACCTCGACGTCTTCCAGTTCGGCGTTGGTAATTTTTACCGGCTCCGGGCTCAGTGTGATGTAGTAGTTGGTCGGCGAGCCGCTTTTTTCAGAGCCGTATTTGGGCGCTGATTTTGAGTGCATCGACAGCACACCGGCCAGGATGTCGGCGAGCAGCTTGCCCGTTGCGATGGTGCCGTAGCCACCGATCGAGTGAAAGCGAATCCGCAACGCCGTTTTGGGCAGCAGCCGCGGATTGGCCTCGGTGTCAAGCGCCATCAGTTCGGTCTCAGGGTAGGCGGCCTTGAGCCGCACCTGCAACTGCGCCACGCCGGGCGACGGTGTTTTGGAGAAGAACTGGGAGCCCAGGTAGATCAGCGGGGCCGTGTTGCTGTGTTCCATGTTTTTGAAGGCGGCGATCAGATGACGTGGTTGCAGGTCGTGCCCGCCCAGGCCAAAGACGGCGGTAGTCAATTTGGGGCTGCTGGCCAGGGCCGGGATGCCCGGATGGCGCAGTTGCAGCGCGTTCTCCCGCGCTTTGAACAACGCCTGCGTGACCAGGCTGGTCAGCGCGGTTTGATCCGATCGCTCCAGCACGGTCACGGCTTTCTTGCCTTTGAGCGCAGCAATCAACTCGGCATCCGGGAAAGGTTGCAACAATTTGACTGCAATCAAACCGACTTTCTTGCCCTGACTGCGCAGGTAGCTGACGACCGCTTGCACGTCGTCAGTGACCGAGCCCAGGCCGACCATGACGGTCTGGGCATCGTCGCACATAAAGGTTTGCACCGGCTCATAGGTGCGCCCGGTCAGCGCCGCGTACTCGCTCATGGCTTGCCGTACCAGCGCCGGCACGGCATTGGCAAAGTGAGTGCGGTGATCGGCCGCTCCCGCCTGAAAGTCAGACTGGTTCTGCACCGCACCGGTCAGCCCCGGGTTGTTCACATCGACCAATGCCGGAACCAACTGGCGCGTGCCTTTCTCAAAGGCATTGACCCACTGGCGCTGCCACTGCGCGTGCAATTCTTCGGGCAGCCAAGCGAGTGTTTTGGCAACCAGTTTGCCAGCGTTATCGGGTTCAATCTTGGCCGCGTTGGCCTCAAGATAACTTTGCAATTTGGACCAATTGAGTTCGGTCAGATCGGCCTGATGCCGTGCCAGGTAGCGCTGCAACTGGGCCACGCGGCCTTTGGCACCGTACAAAAGCTCTTGCGCCAGCGTGGGTGCCTTGATGCGTCCGGCCGGGTCGCCCAGGTACTCGGCCAACAAGGCCGGCTCAGGCAACAGCGCCTCGCACAGCATATGGCTGGTGGCAAAACCGTCCATCGCGTTGGCCACCGGGATCAGCGACAGCGCCGCAGTGCGGTAGGAAATAGCGGCCAGGTCGGCCGCTTCCTGCGGGTTGGCACCGAACAAAATGGTGTAGCCAGAGGACAACAGCGCATAAACATCGTCATGCCCGGCCATGACATTGAGCGAATGCTTGGACACCACCCGCGCGGCAACTTGCAACACAAAGCCCCCGACCTTCTTGCCAACGGTGACGTAATGCGATTCGAGCGCGTACAAAATGCCCTGGCTCGACGAGGCGTTCGAGATGAATTGCCCCCCCGTGAGCGCTGCGCCAAGCGCACCGCTTTGGGCCGAATGCTCGCCTTCGGGGCCAAAAAAGAAAGGGTGCTTACCCCAAACGTTGACGCCGCCTTCGGCGCGTGCTGCTTCAAACAGCTCGGCAATTTCGGTGGAGGGTGTGATCGGGAAACCGATCACACCACCGCAAACATGGTTCATGACGTAGGCAACTGCGCCGTTGCCGTGGATCACGTCGGGAATACCCGGATATTTAGCTTGCTTGTTTTTCATATGTGACTGTCCGTGAGTGGTGGATCGAGGGCGATGCCCGACCCCAAGCTTTGCGCACGGGTGGTGCGGCAGGCGTTGCGTCAGGCTTTCACGGCGCGCCCGGAGATAGTCCGGTCAGCAGGCAGGCCGGTGGCTTAACACCGGCTTTGGATGGTCAGGCCAGAAGTTAAGCCTCTGTCCTGTTCGTGAGCTAACAGTGTAAGGAACATTTCGTGACAAAAAATGCCACCGTTCCCCAGTGAAGACGCCGTTTGTCTGCTGCTGCCATTGAAAGACAAACGGGTTCGGCATCATATGTTGCAGAGCCATTTCACATAAAGAGAAATTGGCTGGAAACAGGAAGGGCGTTGCACGTGCAGCCTTTTGTTTGATGTCAAACGTTCGCCATGAACCAGGAGTCCGTTTCACCAAAACGCTTGGACACCAAGATCAAAGCGGTTCGTCACCGACTGCCAACCCACTCACGGTTGGCCAAAACCAAAGCGCTTGAAGACCGTCTGTGCAGAAGATGCCTCCAGCGCAGCAAAGGCATCGGGGCTGATCTGATCCGCCTTGCGAAACATTTCCCAGCTGTAGTCGCCCGACGGATCGGCCTTGGGCGTGGAGGTACCCAGGCGCACATCGGGTCGCAACAGCGTGGCCAGCAAAGTGGCTGGCGTGGCATCGATCTGCTCACTGGTCAGCGCGCACAGGGTATTGCGCACCAACGCGCTGGAGGGGCCACCCAGCCCCCCCTGGCGCGCCAGACGCTGCGGATGATCGTTGTCGGCCGACGCAAACACCTGCGCGGACTCACCCTTTTCAATGCGCTCACGCAGCAGACCCGATGCGCCAAAGGTAAAGCGCGATTTTTTGACCGGTGCCCGCCTCGTAGTCTTTGGCGATGGCCGTCAACGCGCCGCGCAAACTGCCCGCAGCGTAAACCACAACCGGCGCTGCCTTGGCCGCCGTGTCTTTGGCTACCCCTTGCGGTGGCGTGGTGCATGCAGCCAAGCCCAGCACACCGGTGGTCATCAGCATCCGTGACAAAACATGGGCAATCTTCATGATGGCTTGACCTTACTTGGCTGCATTCGGAAAGAACAGTTGTTCGCCACCAATCTTGTAGCTGGCAATCACCGCCTGGCCTGCGCTACCGGTCACCCAGTCCATGAACTTCTGGCCCTCAGCCACCTTCACATGCGGGTGTTTGGCCGGGTTGACCAGCATCACGCCGTATTGGTTGAACAGGCGCTTGTCGCCTTCGACCAGCACCTTGAGCTGGCCGCGGTTCTTGAAGTTGAGCCATGTGCCGCGGTCGGTCAGCGCGTACGCGTTGGTACTGGAAGCCATGTTCAACGCCGGACCCATGCCACAACCGCACGATTTGTAGCCGCTGCCGGTCTTGCCAGTCAGGTCAGCCATTTTCCAGAAACGCATCTCAGCCGCGTAAGTGCCGCTCTTGTCGCCACGCGAAACAAACGCAGCGTTGCCTGCAGCAATTTTCTTCAGCGCTTCAACTACATCGTTGCCCTTGACCTGCACCGGGTCAGCCGCTGGGCCGACCACCACGAAGTCGTTGTACATGACTTCGATACGTTTCACGGCAAAACCTTCCGCCACCACTTTTTCTTCGGCCACCTTGTCGTGCACAAACAGCACGTCGGCGTCGCCCCGGCGGCCCATGTCGATGGCTTGCCCAGTGCCCAAGGCGACCACTTTCACGTCGATGCCGCTGGCTTTTTTGAATTCGGGCAACAGCACCGAGAACAGCCCGGATTGCTCGGTCGAAGTGGTGGATGCCACCACAATCGACTGCGCCTGCGCACCCAACGCAGTCGCAAAAAACGCTACTGAAACAGCAGCTACTCGCGCATATTTCATAATGGTTAGAGGCTTAAAAGACTTAAACCGAGATTGTTCATTAGGGCTTGGGATGGCAGCGAGTGCAGTTGCGAGGCAGTTTTGCCCCGACTGCGAAGCCTGTAGCTGTAGCTACAGGCGACAAAGAGGGGCCAAATTGACCGCAAATGCGCCGCTGACACCCAAGCAGCACCGCAGGTGCGCCTAATGGACAATCTCGGTTAAAAGAATTCACGGTTTTCATACAAGTTCTCCTTTGACAAACAAATGGGCTGCGGGGTACTGCTGCTGCAGCAACGAGCCGCTAAAAAAATCGTTCACTGGCAAATCAGCCAATACCCGGCCATGTTCCAGGTAAATCACCCGGCTGGCCAGACGCTTGACCTGGCCCAGGTTATGGCTGGCAAACACCAGCGTCATGGCCTCAGGCCCGCTGGAAAACTCTTCCATCAGGGCCTCGATTTCGCGCTTGGCATGCGGATCCAGGCTGGCAGTGGGTTCATCCAGCAGCAGTACATGGGGCTGCAAGGCCCAGGCGCGTGCCATGGCCACCCGTTGCACCTGCCCGCCTGACAGGCCACGCGCGTGGCGCTGTGCCAAGTCGCCCAAACCCACACGCTGCAACGCGGCCATCGCCAGTGCTTTGCACGCGCCCCACGGCGTGCCACGCAGCCACAATCCCAAAGCCACGTTGCGCAACACCGACAAGCGCAGCAAATGCGGCTTTTGGAACAGCATCGCTTGGCGCACATCAGGCGCGCTGTGCACTTTCCCCGCGCTGGGCGCAATCAACCCATGCAGCACGCGCAGCAGTGTGCTTTTTCCGCAGCCATTGGCCCCCACCAGCGCCACGCGCTCGCTGGCGTGCACTTGCAGACTGACGTTCGCCAAAGCACGCACACCGCGCTCAGGCGCACCAAACTGAACACTCACATCACACAACTCAAACACGGGGGCAGCCGTGCGACGTTGGCGGATACAGGGGGTGGGCAGCGCACCCACGGGTGCGACGTGGCTGTCTGCCTGCGCAAGGGGCACAGCCTGGCGACTCGGGCGTTGCGCCGCCGCAGCGCCACTCACAGCGCCAGCACCTGAAAAACCGGCGCGCTGGCTTCTTGACTCTCGCGCCAGCGCTTGAGCAGCGCAATCAGCACGTTGAGCAACAGCACCACACCCAGCAAGATCAGTCCCAGCCCCAGCGCCAGCGGCAGGTCACCCTTGCTGGTTTCCAGCGCAATAGCCGTCGTCATGACGCGCGTGAAGCCGTCAATATTGCCGCCCACAATCATCACCGCGCCCACCTCGGACACGGCCCGGCCAAAGGCCGCAATCAGCACCGTCAACAGCGCATAGCGTTCATCCCACGCCAACAGCAAGCTGCGCAGCAAGGGCGCAGCACCCAGCGACTGCAGCTGCTCGCCGTGCAAGGTTTGCGCGTCTTGCACTGCCTGGCGCGTCAGCGCGGTCACCACCGGCAACACCAGCAGCGCCTGCGCCAACACCATCGCTTTAAAGCTGAACAGCCAGCCCAAATAGCCCAGCGGCCCGGTGCGCGACAGCAGCAGATACACCACCAGCCCAACCACCACCGCCGGCACCGCCAGCAAGGTGTTGAGCAGGGTCAGCAGCGCACCGCGTCCGGCAAAACGCGCCACGCCCAACCAAGCCCCCAAGACCAGCCCCAAACTACAGGCCAGCGCGCACGCGGTGGCACTGACCGACAAGGACCGCCCGACGATGGTGAGCAGCTCCGGCTCCATTGAGATGATGAGGTCTAGCGCGGTAGCGGCGCTGTCGGCAAAGGTGGTCATGCAGCAAGAAAGAAGAGTTGCGGTATCGTAGCCACCTGATCAATTCTTGGCGATATGAAGCACCGTGCATAGGCTCCAACTCCATTACACCCTGTCCAAAGAAAGCAGCCCGGCGCAGGTACGCAACCCGCTGATCGATTTATTGCAAGCCGTGTCCAACCATGGATCGATCTCGGGTGCCGCGCGCGCGCTGGGTCTGAGCTACCGCCACGTGTGGGGCGAGCTCAGGCGCTGGGAGCAAGAGCTGGGTGACGATCTGCTGGTTTGGGACAAAGGCCATGCGGCACGGCTGAGCACTTTCGGTGCCAAATTGATGTGGGCCGAGCGCCAGGCGCAGGCGCGGCTGGCACCGCAAATTGAGGCGCTGCGCGCCGAACTTGAGCGCAGCTTTGCCCAGGCGTTTGACGATTCGGTGCAGGTGCTCACGCTCTACGCCAGCCACGACGAAGCGATTTCCGCCCTGCGCGAATACGCCTTGCGCGCAACCCATGAGTCGGCCCGGCTGCATCTGGACGTGCGCTTTACCGGCAGTGTCGATGCCATCCGCGCGCTCAACGAAGGGCGCTGCATTCTGGCGGGCTTTCACACCCTGACCAACAGCGACCGCAAAACGTTGGCAGAGCGCACCTACAAACCGCTGCTCAAACCGGGCTTGCACAAGATCATCGGCTTTGCCACGCGCAGCCAAGGGCTGATGCTGGCCCCGGGCAACCCGCTGGCGCTGCACACGCTGACCGACGTAACGCGCACGCGGGCGCGCTTTGCCAACCGCACCCTGGGCTCAGGAACGCGGGTGGTGCTGGACGAACTGCTCAGTCAACAGGGTTTGAATGCGCACGAACTCAACGGTTACCAACGTCTGGAGCCATCGCACAGCGCGGTGGCCCAGGCGGTGGCGTCGGGCCAATGCGATGTGGGCTTGGGGATTGCCGCCTCGGCGCAACTGGCCGGGCTGGACTTTGTGCCACTGGTCACCGAGCGCTACCACCTGGTGTGCCTGAAGTCTGCGCTGGAGCAACCCGCCGTGCAGCAACTGCGCCAACTGCTGCAGTCCCCCGCGTGGCAAGACGTGGTGCGCTGCATCACAGGCTACCGCCCACAGGACAGCGGCCAGGTGCTGTCGATGCGCAAACTGCTGCCGTGGTGGCATTTTGCGCAGACCAAAGGACACGCTGCATAACCCGGGGCAAGTTGTGGCAGTGCAGACTGGTAGTCCGTTTCACCAATACCGATACATAAAATCGCGTCTTTTTCCGCCATGCGTCGTTGTTCGTCGTTGTCATAGCCACGGCTATGGCGTCTCCTCTGGCCTGGCCTGACGAAAAAATCCGTCCGTTTTATTTTGCATTGGTTTTGATGAAACGGACTACCAGGGCGGTCTGCCGTGGCGGAAAAAAATTCACGATTGCCCCTAAAATTCCTCAGGGCTTTGCCAAGCTGTTGCCGCTAAACTCCGGCGGCGCAAAGACCGCACGCAGCATGAACATTGGCCGACGTGCGACCAACTCAAACAATGGAGACACCATGACCCCTTTGCTTACGCTGTCCCGGCTGATCGACAAGATCACCACCGGGATCGGTAAATTTGCCATGTGGCTGATTTTGCTGACCACCCTCATTAGCGCGGGCAACGCGTTAGCACGCAAATTTTTCAATGTCGGCTCCAACAGCTTGCTGGAAATTCAGTGGTACCTGTTTGCTGCGGTGTTCTTGCTCAGCGCGGGTTATGGCTTTTTGCGCAACTCGCATGTGCGCATTGACGTCCTCGCCAGTCACTTTTCTTCACATACCCGCAACTGGGTTGACATTTTGGGCATCTTGCTGGTGCTGATTCCGTTTTGCAGCATCGGCATCGGGCTGGGCTGGCCGTTTTTCATGCAGGCTTATGTAAGTGGCGAGATGTCGCAAAACGCGGGGGGGCTGATTCGCTGGCCCGCTTACCTGCTGATTCCCATCGGTTTTGGTCTGCTGCTGATGCAGGCCTTGTCCGAGCTAATTAAACGCGTGGCTTTCTTGCGCGGGGCCGGGCCGGACGTTCTTAGCGGCGAAGACGCCAAGTCCGACGATCAGAAGGCTGCCGAAGCGCTGGAAGCGCAATTGGCCAAAGAACTCGCAGAGGCCAAGTAAATGCAAACCACACTTTTGGCACAGCAATTTGTGCCCCTGATGTTCATCACGCTGTTTGCCATTTTGCTCAGCGGTTTTCCGGTGGCGTTCAGCCTGGCCGCCACCGGGCTGGCGCTGGGCTTTATCGGTATTGAGGCCGGTATTTTTCCGGCCGCCATGTTTCAGGCGTTGCCGCTGCGCATTTTCGGCATCATGCAGAACGACACGCTGCTGGCGATTCCGTTTTTCACCTTCATGGGCATCATTCTGGAGCGATCCGGCATGGCCGAAGACCTGCTGGAAACGGTGGGCCAGGTGTTCGGCCCGGTGCGCGGTGGCGTGGCCATTGCGGTCATTTTGGTGGGTGCGCTGCTTGCAGCCACCACCGGCGTCGTCGCCGCAGCGGTGATTTCCATGGGGCTGATCTCGCTGCCGGTGATGCTGCGCTACGGCTACAGCCGCACACTGGCCACCGGCACCATCACCGCCAGCGGCACGCTGGCCCAAGCCATTCCGCCGTCGCTGGTGCTGATCGTGCTAGCCGACCAGCTGGGCCGTTCAGTGGGGGACATGTATTCGGGTGCGCTGCTGCCGGGCTTGATGACCGTGGGTCTGTACCTGACGTTTGTCGTATTGGTCGCGATCTTCAAGCCCAACATGGCGCCAGCGTTGCCGCCAGAAGCGCTGATCTTCAAGGAACCCAATGGACGCTCGGGACACCGCTCGCTCTTGGTGCTGCTATTGATTTGCGTTGCGGTGGGTTACAGCTGGTCGCAGGTGCACGACGGTCTGATGACAAAGTGGCTGGAGCGCGCCACCAAGTCGCCGGGCGACGAGATCGTTATCCTGTCGATGACCTTGGCGTCCATCACCGGGCTGGTGCTGTCGATCGTGAACCGCGTGACGCGCCTGGGGCTGTTGTCGCGGTTGGCCGAGCAGGTGACGTTTGTGCTGATGCCACCGCTGATCCTGATCTTTCTGGTGCTGGGCACCATCTTTCTGGGTGTAGCCACCCCCACCGAAGGCGGGGCCATGGGCGCACTGGGTGCGCTGATCCTGGCGCGTGGCAAGGGGCGGCTGCACTTTGACATCCTGCGTCAAGCGTTGGAAAACACCGCGCGGCTGGCAACCTTTGTGCTGTTCATCCTGATTGGCTCCACCGTGTTCAGCTTTACCTTCAACGCGGCCGACGGCCATATCTGGGTCGAGCACCTGTTTGACAAGATTCCGGGTGGCGGATGGGGCTTTCTGATCGTGGTGAACCTGCTGGTGTTCTTTCTGGGCATGTTCATCGACTTCTTTGAAATCGCCTTCATCGTGATGCCGTTACTGGCGCCGGTGGCCGAAAAGATCTTGCCCGGGTTGATTCCTGGCATGACGCCCGACCAGGCGATGATCTGGTTTGGTGTGATCGTTGCGATGAATCTGCAAACCTCGTTCCTGACCCCGCCGTTTGGGTTTGCGCTGTTTTACCTGCGCAGCGTCGCGGCCAAGTTTGACTACCAGGACCGTATCACCGGCCAGACCATTGCTGCCGTAAAAACCATGGAAATCTACAAGGGTGCCGTGGCCTTCATTGCGCTGCAACTGGCGATGGTGGTGGCGGTGATGGTGTTCCCCAACCTGGTCACCGGCGGCATCGAGAAAGTGGAAAGCCTGAGCAACGACCAGATCATGCAGCAATTGCAGATGTTAGACGATGAACCCGCCGCCGACACGCCGACCGATGCTGCCTCTGCTGCTTCAGAGGCAACCTCAACGACCAGCCCATTGGACGCAGCAGCGCCGACCGGTGACGGCCAAACTGCGGAAGAAGACCCCATGAAAGCCCTTCTGGATGCCGTGCAAAAAGACAAAGGCAAAACCCCGTAAATGGATGACCCATTCATCTCTTGGTTATCAACCGACGGATGCAAGCGCTGAGGCGGCGCGGCAGACTGCGTGATGCGATTGACGGGTTCCAAAGCGACAGATTTTCAGGGAGTTCATGCGAAACTGGTGTAACCAGTTGATCGAGCTGGGCGTCTTTTGAGTTGCTTGTGCCGCGCGTGCATTCCCCAGCCAAAGACCGGCAGTTCAAGACCCCAAGGAGGTTTTATGCGTGGCTTGGATCATTTTTTTGGCCCTGGGGTGCGCTTGATGCAGCGCTTGAATCTGCGCTTGCGTTTGACGGCAATGGCTCTGCTGGTGCTTGCGCCACTGCTGCTGTTTTTAATTGGGTTGGCGTACCGGGCGACAGTCGGCCCGGCAGATGGCCTGATTGTGCTTGTCTTGTCCTTGTCAGGCGTGCTGGGCCTGTTGTATCTGTGGGTCGGTTTTGACCAAAGCCTGACGCAGGCGGTAGGTCAACTGGCAGCGGGCGTGGACCGCAGTGCGCGCGGTGACCTGTCGCTGAAAGTGGCGATAGCCGGGCACGACGAATTGGCGCAAGCGGGTCGTCAGCTTGAAGCCATGAACGAAAATTTTTCCGGGTTGGTCGGCACCATCCGCAACCAGGCTGTCCACGTGGCGCAAGATGGTGCCACGCTGGCTGCCAATATGGGGGAGCTGTCGCAGCGCACCGAAGCGCAGGCGGCCAGCCTGGAGCAAGCCAGTGCAAGCATTCTTGGTTTGAATGAATCGGTGCAAGCGACCGCGCAGCGCGCCACCGATGTCGATCGCTTGACGCAGCGCGTGCGTGGCGAGGCACAGTCCGGCGCACAGGCCATGGAGGTCGCCCTGCACGCCATGCAAGAGATTCAGGGCAGTTCCACGCGCATGGGCGAGATCATTGGCGTGATTGATGGCATCGCTTTTCAAACCAACATCCTGGCACTCAACGCCGCAGTGGAAGCCGCCCGCGCGGGTGAATCGGGGCGTGGATTTGCCGTGGTGGCCGCAGAGGTGCGCTCGCTGGCACAGCGTAGCGCCACCTCAGCCAAAGAGATTCGGGGCCTGATCGTGCGTTCCTCCGAGCAAGTGGGCATCGGTGTGGCCCGTTTCGAGGCGGTCAGCGGGAACTTGCGCACGGTGGTCAACGGGATTCATGAAGTGGCCGAAGGTCTGGACAGCATCACTGCGGCCAGCACCGAGCAAAGCACCTCGCTGTCCGAGATTGCGCAGGCTGTCAAGGAACTTGACAACATCACCCAGCACAACGGTGCCATGGTCGAGCAAACCCTGCACGCCACAGAGGGTTTGCGCGACCGTTCCTCCACGCTCAGCGAAGCGGTATCGGCCATCAAGCTTCGTCGTGGTACGGCAGACGAGGCCTATGCGCTGGTAAGACGCGGTTTTGATTTGATTCACCAAGCCGGGCTGGCGGCTGCTGCGGCACGTTTGCATGATCCGCAAGGCGGTTTTCTGGATCGGGACCTGTACCTGTTTGTCTTTGACCGAAACGGCGTCTATCAAGTATTTGGTTCAACGCCAGACCGCGTTGGCAAGACGGTGCACGACGTTCGTGGGTTGGACGGCGCCCACGTGTTGCGTGAAGGGTTTGCCGCCGCTGAGCGTGGGGGTGGCTGGATTGACTACGAGGTGGTGAACCCGGTCACGGGCGTGGTGGATGAAAAGACTTCTTACATTTTGCCCTTGTCAGACACCCAGTTGATAGGCTGCGGCGTTTTTCGCCCCAAAGGGGGTTTCAAGCTGAACGCCCCATCCCCGCGTGACTGAAGCAAAGCACTTGCGCGCTGCCACGCCAAACTGAACCCCCCTCGCAGGACCAAAAAAAACCCGCCGAAGCGGGTTTTTTTTGGTCTGCGCGCTGTGGATTACAGCTTTTGCGACTGCATAAAGCTGTCGAAACGCGCTTCAGTGAAACGGAACCACAGGTTCGAATCGCGGCGGAAGGCAGAATAATCTGCAAAAATCTTCTTCCATTCCGGGTTGGTGTCATTGAGCTCTTTGTACACCTCTTGCGCCGCTTTGAAAGCAGCACCCAGCACGTCGTTGGGGAACGGCTTGAGCTTGACACCTTGGCCCACCAGCGTCTTGAGCGCTGCCGGGTTCTTGGCATCATAAGTGGCTTGCATGGTGGTGTGCGCAAACGCGGCGGCCGACTCGATGATGGCTTTGTATTCGCCTGACAGACCGTCGTAAGCCTTCTTGTTGACGTACAGCGACAGTTGCGGGCCACCTTCCCACCAGCCGGGGTAGTGGTAGAACGGTGCCACCTTGTTGAAACCCAGCTTCATGTCGTCGTATGGGCCAACCCACTCAGCCGCGTCAATCGTGCCTTTTTCAAGCGCGGTGTAGATTTCACCGCCCGGAATGTTTTGCGGCACCGTACCCAGCTTGGACAACACCTTGCCACCAAAGCCGCCGACGCGGAACTTCAGACCCTTGAGGTCGGCCACGCTCTTGATTTCCTTGCGGTACCAGCCACCCATCTGAGCACCCGTGTTGCCCATCGGGAAGTTGACAATGCCCGCGTTGGCGTAAAACTCACGGAACAGCTTCATGCCGTTGCCTTCGTACATCCAGGCGGTCATCTGACGGCTGTTCAGACCGAACGGAATGGCGCAGTCCATGGCATACGTGGGGTCCTTGCCAAAGTAGTAGTACGGCGCCGTGTGCGCCATTTCAACGGTACCGTTAGACGCGCCGTCAAGCACACCCAGCGCCGGCATGAGTTCGCCGCCGGCGTGAACCGAGATCGTGAACTTGCCACCGGACATTTCGCCGACCTTTTTGGCAAAGACTTCAGCCGCGCCAAAAATGGTGTCGAGGGCTTTCGGGAAGCTGGAGGCCAGGCGCCAGCGGATAGCGGCACCTTGTGCATGCACGACCGGTGCGACACCGGCCGCCAAAACGCC